>Ga0209700_101844_pt1 | contig 43890 bp, 21 predicted proteins | sample SiratroredBW_FD_187528 | JGI IMG/M metagenome (GOLD analysis project Ga0209700, IMG submission 187528) | Root nodule microbial communities of legume samples collected from California, USA - Siratro red BW (SPAdes) (version 2) | ecosystem: Host-associated > Plants > Roots > Nodule | place: USA... | reverse complement strand
ACATTTCTAGATCCTAGATTCAATTCTTCAAACTTCAAGAGGTCTTCACCCATCTATCACATAATCTAGAGCATCTTCACTTGGTTGAATTCATCAAATCACTGCAGCAGTCCACTGGTGCTAACATATTACACTTAAATATATAATATATACTAATATTCAAATAATTTCTTATCTCCTGTGACAAAAATATTAAATAATTTTAAGACAAGGATTGCTAAAATAATTTTGTTATTTTAGAGTAAACACTACTGAAATAATTTGTTAATTTGAATAATATTTCTGTTTATATTGTCAGGAATGAAATTTTTGATAATATATATCCAAAGAATGGAATCATCTATTAACTTATTGGTTACTGTCACATTATTATAAGGATTCACGCATAAGGAGACATACATAATTTATAAATTTTATTTCATGCTATATTACTTCAATAATCAATATTTACACAACTAAAAGTGAAATTGTCAGATTTGATCTCAAATACTCTATTGATTTTGGAATCATAAATAAATAATAAATAATAGTATAATAGTACTAAAAAAATAAACAAAATAACAGTGCACATTATCTGAAAAAGAGCTTTATGAATTATGAATAGAGGACAAAATATGATTTGATCGAAGGCCAAAGCAGAACTGAATAGAGAATATGCGTCAGCTCTTACGCTCGCATGTGATAGTGGACATGGGATTGATTTATATATATAAAGAGACACATTCCACATGGTCAACAACACCCACCACCAACCAGAAGCCGAGTCTCCTCAGAAATAAACATTTGATTTGAGTTCTCTTTTCACATTTATTTTTATCTATTTTGTTAACTTTTTCTCCACTTATTTAATATCAGCACACAGAGAGAGTCGAATCTTGCTTTTCCATTTCAGTTTCTTCTTTTTGTTAGGGCCACACCTCACTGAAGCTGGTTAGATTCCTATTCTCTCTTTCTCCGCCTTATCTTCCGATGTTCTTGTTTTCTTCTCCCAACCTTTTAGGCCTTTTGTGTTTCCAACTTTCCCCCTTATTTTCTGTTCATACTTCTCACCGGTACTTCGTTCGTCTTTTTTTCACAAGCTTTATTCGTTCTCTTATCCGATGCGCAAAGTTTTACTCAAATCCATGTCTTCACCTTTATCTTCTATTTAATTTTTCTTTCTTTTTAATAATTTTGTATTTCACTCTGTTTATTTGTGTTGATTTATTTTTCGTTGTTGCAATAAAGTATAAGCTTGAACATAGGTATTGATTAAGATTTTGTTGTTAAAATATAATATAATGTATTACAAGTGTAGAGGTGTAGTGTATGTATGCACGGGAGTTGTGAATGGAACTTTGATAAGCTTTGGGGATTGTTTTAGTGTTGATTTCGAATCAGAATAGTAAGTTTGTCATGGTAACAGGCGAAGCCTATCTTCTGTCTGGAAAACAATAGTAAACATACTTGTAAGATTGCATGTAAGTTTTGTTCTTGTTTTTATTTCAGTTTTCTTGTTGAGTTTAAATTTAGTTTGGTGTACCAATAAAACAGGGAACTGTCGAGAAATTCTGTCATAGTTTTTCGTTTCAGTTCCTTAGGGAATCCAGGAAACAGATGAGGATTCTCAAAAGAAGATTGAAGTAGAAATTGGAAATAAAATTTGTAAATTGCACTAGGAGAGAATGACAGTTTGGATGTTCAATTATTGACTCACATGAGGTTGGTGTGCAGAAGCAGTTAATTCTGAATTTTATTTTTGGTTTTAGGTTCATCATTTGAAGAGTGAAGAGGGGCTGTTTTGTGATGTGTTTTGCTTAAACTTATCCTATAAATTAGTCGATAAAAATGGCTTTTGAGCCATTGGATTGGTATTGTCGGCCAGTTGCAAATGGAGTATGGACTAAAGCAGTGGAGAATAGCTTTGGGGCTTACACTCCTTGTGCGGTTGATTCTCTAGTCATCTCCATTTCTTATTTGATACTTCTAGGCCTGTGCATATACCGCATTTGGTTGATTAGCAAGGATTTCAAGGTGAAGAGGTTCCGTCTAAGGTCCAACATTTACAATTATGTCCTGGGATTGCTAGCTTTATATTGTGTGGCAGAGCCATTATACAGATTGATCATGGGAGTATCAGTTCTAAATTTAGATGGCCAGACTCAACTTGCTCCATTTGAGGTGAGTTATGATTCTGATTGCTGCACATAGGTTTATATATATATATATACTCTACCTTATTTAATTTGCATAATAAAATTGAAATGTAAAGGTTTTGATTTGTTCAACTTCTTTGAAGTTTCATTTTTTACGTGCAGTACCTTCTATTCCTTCTGGTTTAGTCTTTTTTGGACTGTTTATATTCTGTTCGTTAAAGCTGTAATATAATTTATTGACAGATAGTTTCACTGATCATTGAGGCTATCACGTGGTGCTCTATGCTCATTTTGATTGGAGTTGAAACTAAAGTCTACATTCGAGAATTCCGATGGTTTGTCAGATTTAGTGTGATTTATGCTATTGTAGGGGATGCTGTAATGTTCAATCTTATCATTTCTTTGAAGGACTTCTATAGCAGGTTTGTTGGTTAATAATGACACCACATGCATTGACTATTAAGATTTCATTAAATCTGTATTTTTCCACTAATTATAATTTTACTAGAAAGATAAAATCCAGAGTACGAACAAAAATGGAGGAAGACAACATGTTAGAAAGGCTGAAAGGTTAAAATAAACAAGTTGATCAATAAAGGAGAGGAGGGGTGTGTGTTCCCTTGTTTGGTTTGAGGGGAGGGGAGGGGAGGAAAAATGTGATTAGTATACTCTTATACCTTTTTAAACATTAGCTCTGTTAAAAAATATGAGTCACTTCTCTCTCTACTTCCAAATCCCCCAGCATTGCAAGGGAGACAAAATCTAAGGATTGGTTTATTTTGGGTCATGTAATTACATAAGTCTTTGTGTGCATCTGTAGTGTATTATTTTAGACTGTCCCACTCCCATTAATAAAAACAGAAAACAAGCTGACATTTGGTTTCCTTTGCAGCTCTGTGCTGTATCTGTACATCAGTGAGGTGGTCGCTCAGGTATCCTGTGCTCTTCAGTTTATTGTCTTGTGATCAGTGATTGTGTTTTTACTTTTAAACTAATTGCAACTGGATGTTTGATACTTTATATCTTGTTTGCTTGCCTGAAATACACTTTTGGCTCTTGCTTGAGGCTACCAATGATCCTTGTGGCCATTGTAAAGCTTTCAAAATGAATGTTGTATATTTAAAATTAGCAGTCACTTTCATTACTGTTCAGACTTTGGAGCTAACCTTTTTGGAAGTATGTGGCTTCACTGTTGTAATATGTCCTGTTGCTAGTTACTTGTAATGTTGATTTACAGAAATGAGTGTAAAGAGAAAGAATACAGAGTCTGTATGTTGTTATGGATGGGGATGAAATGAAAAGAAATAACATGATCCAGCCAGGTCGCATATGCGTGTGCTTCACTAGTAAATTACGTGTAGTGCAACTTGAACTATCCTGTCCCAAATCTCTCTTGAAACCAACATTACACTTTAAGGTTGTCTTGCTGGATCCTTGTATATGTAATCATTTTTACAATGTGCCTCCATTGCGTCAAGAGAGTAGCCTTTCTACTTTGGATCTGATTCTGTATACTTGATGGAAAAATTTGGTTCCAGTGTTAAAACTTTAATTTTTTTATTTCATTTTGTAGTAGTGCAAAACTAGCATTATTTAAGGTTGTCTTTGTGAATTTTCTTTATTGTAATTCTCAAGTTTGCTTCAAGGGGTTGCTTTTTTGCGTTTACAGTTTGACTGGACATTTTTGCAGCATCATTGAACCTCTCCCTCCTTGTTTTTTCCCTCTTCTCCCTTCATTGGACATATTCTTATCCTCCCCTACTTCTATTTCCCCTCGCATAGAACCCTAATAATTTTTTCCTTTTCATAAAAAGTTATATGTTTTCTCTTTTTGGGTCCAGGTTTTGTTTGGAATACTTTTGCTTGTGTATCTTCCTACTTTGGATCCTTATCCAGGTTATACCCCCATTGGGAGTGACATGATTGTTGAAGTTGCATATGATGAACTCCCTGGAGGAGAGATGATATGTCCTGAGAGGAATGCCAACGTATTCTCGAGTATGTATCACACATTTTGTATAACATTTTCGAACATTTAAAAAATATTGTGGATAGTTATTGGAAAATGCTTTAATAATTATTGTGAAGAGGATTTGGAGCAGCACGCTCTGGGTTGAATAAGCTATTATTTTTTTCATGTTTTCTGCTGGTAGTATTACATGATTTTGATATGATCCGCACGCACTCCACTGGACCAGTATCCTTTAAAATATACTCTCTGAGTAACTTGTTTTTGATTACTTCTTCCGTTGGCAGGAATAATATTTTCTTGGATGAATCCCCTCATGAAACTAGGATATGAAAGACCACTGAATGAGAAAGATATATGGAAATTAGATACATGGGAACGGACAGATACACTAATCAATAAGTATACCTTTTTCTCTTCAAGTGCTATCTTTCTACTTAAGTTATTACCTTTTAATTTTGCTTCATAGTACCTCTTGACTCTGCAGGTTCCAGAAATGTTGGGCTGAGGAATCTCGGAAGCCAAAACCGTGGCTTTTAAGAGCATTAAATGCAAGCCTTGGAGGAAGGTATGGATAAATGAGGAATAATCGGTCCCAATGCCCTTTTGTTATGTTCCCTTTTTTACCCTGTTGGAAAACTAGATTAGATAAATGTTATGGAGACAAAACAGAAAAACAAGAGGCGGAAGAACAATGTGTGTTAATTGATTGGTAGCCTATATCTGATATCTCAACTTATAGTAGATGCTAGATAAATATTAGGATGATGGTTTTCAATTTTCATTCATCAATCAAGCTCTAATAAATTGCTACATGGGTTTGGTGTTGGCCCCCCTCCCATGGTTGGATGTAATATTTTGTATCTTTTCTTTTTGTTTTTGCATTTTCCTCTAGAAGCACATGATCGTTGAAGCTTTGGGGTGCCAACCTAGTTGGATTTCAAAGCTTCACTATGATGCTTTCTGTAGTGAAACCTTTCGTCATAAAAAAAATCGAGCTCTAATGGATAAGCAAGAATAAATCCAGAATTACCACCCTTGATTTGGGGCCAATACCTCCTTAATTCACGATGCATCTTTAATTTTGACAATTTATAATATTCATAATGCTTAGCCTATACCTCAATTAACTTAATTTATACTAGTTTCTAATGGAGGAATATTACAAGCTCTAATTTTTTGTCAGATCAGACACTCATTTATCAGTGTCCAACTTCATCAGTCACCTACAGTTAGTTTGTGTACACCATACACGATTTTATTGTCTAGGACATCCTTAATTCATAGAACTTCCTCAATTGCTTTGTCTTCTCTTTGCATTTCCTCCTTTATCTAATTTCAGTGAAGAGATTTCATTAGAAGGGATACAGAGAAAATGAATATATCCTTAGCTAGTCTCTTAACTTATAACGTTGTCTTTTTGCTGTATCTTTTAGCCAAGAATATCTTATTGTCATCCCTTTATATTTCTTATCACTTTCCTAGTATTTTTTTTAATATATAAAAAATTCACCCAAAATACCAGCGTGCCTAGACTATAACTTTCTAGCAGCTGAATAGTGTAAAAATAAATGGTTGGTGATATCAATTCTCGAAGTTTAAGAAAAAGATAAACCAAATAGGAGGATAGAGGGCCATATGTAGTCATCCTTTTAACTTCGTATGTTTTGGCTATGTAACCCTCTATATTGGTGTGGTGCTTTAACTATAGATTGGGGTTAGCACCATCTATTACTGGTTCATAATCAGAGCAGAAATGTAAAAACGATAATACTTAGTGCTGTGAAGTTGATTTTCATGGGTTACTCAGTAAATCTTCTTTTACGTAGTAAATATGTTTATGACAGGGAATGCACTTGTTGTTCAGCATTAAACTGCAGGTGTTTTTACTCCTTCAGTGTTTATAATTATATGCATTTCATTAATTTTTATTCATTTTGCTTCCTGTAGGTTTTGGTGGGGAGGCTTTTGCAAGGTGACCTTCAAATTTTGTTGTTGATTAAGATTTCATGGATGAATCATGGATTAAATTAGATAGGATAGTTTTTCTGATTTTATTAGGGTAGTTTTCTGTTTTTTTCTTTCAACATTATATATGATTTCTCAATAAATGCTAATAATTTGTTTGTAATAACATGATCAACTGTCTAGCACAAGAATACATAGAACATTTTAAGCTGGTAATTCGTTTTGTTATATATCTACTGCTGAGCTGAACATTATGATGCTTAATATATTTATGCATCCACTTAGAAGGTACCATAATATCAACTATCAATTTAAGTCGGTATTAGAGCTCATGGACATATATCGATCAGTGGCTTGGTTTACTGACAATCTTGTGTTATAACTTCAGTGTAAAATATATGAAGACCATTTCATTTGAATATTTCAAACTGTACTTTTGCATGGTTAAACGGCTGAATTGAAAACTTTATATCTGATTTATTTTTTTCTTTTGCTTACAACATGTAGATCGGCAATGATATTTCCCAATTTTTGGGCCCACTTATATTGAATCAGCTCCTACAGGTTAGTTGCTATTTTCTTGAATTGTCTCTGGTTAAATACTGATCGTGCACATTTAGTGGCCTAATCCCAAAATTTATATTACACATGCATGGACAAAAGTATCCTCTAAACGTCCTTTTAGTTTTATTTTTAACAGTTGTCATAGTGTCACTTGACTTGTCCTACAAATTGTCTGCAGGCTATGCAAAATGGTGACCCGTCCTGGACTGGCTATATTTACGCCTTCTCAATATTTGTTGGAGTGGTATGATTCAAATCTATTTAAAATCTTGATTGGTGATAATTGGTTTCATTAAATTCATCATAAAGCCAGCAGTTCTGATGCTTGTATTTTTAATTTTGCTACGTTATGCTGATTGCAAAGATTTTACTATTGTTCTTGTACATGTTTAGCAATTGCTTCTGCATGTTTACAAGTGTTGACAAACAATAACAACATTTTGTGGTAAATTTGTCTGATCTTGATGGCCACATGATGGAATTATGTGCAAGTAATTTATGTTTTTTCATGTTTTGACTTATTTGAGCCTATCTAAATTTCTCTTTGGTAGGTCTTTGGTGTGCTATGTGAAGCTCAATATTTTCAGAATGTTATGCGTGTTGGGTTTAGGTTAAGATCAACATTGGTAAGTCCTTTTTATTTTACATACATTTATTCACACTGTTGTTTCCTTTTTCTTTGTTTGTCAAAGGACTACTTGACCTAAAAGTTTAAGCCATTTAATGGGTAACGATTTTATATTGAAAGATAATTAGATTTGTGATAAAGTCTTTTTATGCTAAAAGTATTTAAAGTTTTCTGTTTTTGATCCATACTTCCCCTGCATTTGCTGTACCTTTCACCTTTCTATTCTTACCGAGTCCTAGGGGAATTAAGGTGTTTTTGTTGTATCCAAACCAATGAGGTCACTTGGTCAACTGCTTTGAAATCTAGCCATGTAAATATTTTGGGTCTATTGATCTTATCTCAGGAATGACAATGTGTTGGGAACACGCCTTAATTGTGGACACCCCTAGCTACTTTAGTTACAGTCTTCTTTTATGGTTGACTTAATTTCAACCTCAAGTGTAGAGATTTAGTTCTCTACATTGACTTTAATGACTTAAATAAAATGCTAATGCTTTGGCAACTTAGCAAGTTTTGTTGTTATTAAATGCATGTTTCTATTGAAATTTTAAAACCCAAATTGTAAGACAGTGCATGTTTCTACTGAAATTCATCCTACTCAATAAGTAGTTGCATTTAACATGTTGAGTTTGATATTCCATTTATTTTTGCCTCTTGTTTTCTTCCTTGAAGGTGGCTGCTGTATTTCGCAAGTCTCTAAGGCTTACTCATGAAGCACGAAAGCAATTTGCAACTGGAAAAATAACCAACTTGATGACTACTGACTGTGAGGCTCTTCAGGTATGATTTTATTTCTAGTGTCTGATGTCTAAATTCAACTAAGCAACCCCAAAACAACTTTTATATTATTCTGGGAAGTCTGATGAACATACTCGGGGAAATGGTTGTGGAGTCTGAAACAAGAGATACTAAAATAATTTACTTGTTGTAAACAAATTCTTGAAACTCTTGTTTGCTATAAACTTCCTTAGCAGTATGTTTGATGTAATATTGCCTCTGTGATTAATCTCACACCAATCACAATTATATTTTTTCTCTTGGACAGCAAATATGCCAGTCACTTCACACTTTGTGGTCAGCTCCACTTCGAATTATTGTTGCTTTGGTTCTTCTTTACCAACAACTTGGTGTTGCTTCCCTTCTTGGTGCCTTGCTGCTAGTTCTTATGTTTCCATTACAGGTACAGGAGTCCACCTACTTATTTTCTCTTCACTTTCAGAGGACTAGAATTTATTAGTATAAATAAATATACTCTCAGGAAGGGTAATTAAATTAAACTACTGTATCACATTTCAGTATATTTCTTTCCTTCCTCTCCCAAACTTATCATTTGATTCCTTCCTGGAGTTTCATGTAATTATAGATCTTGCAGTTCATGATTTGAATTGTAGGGTTCTGCTAGTTATTGATTCTATCATAAGGAGAATATCAAATCATTTTAAAACTTACTGTACATGAATGAATTGGTGCAATCTCATATTATAGATACAAATCACACAATACTACAATTGGTTATTTTCTCTCTTTTTAACTCCTTATTCACTATTCTCATGTAAGAAATTGTTAAGTCATATGAGCTTAAATTGTTAAACGGAAATGAATTGAATGATCTCTTTTGAACTTATCCTATTTGATTATTCAACTATTTCATGTCACTCAATTCATGCATGCGCTCTATTTGGCTGATCCATTGCTTCACCTCCAATTTTTCAAAATAGAGGCTTTTCAAACTGCTATATAAACTTATAATTCGATATAACTTATATATTTAAGTTATTTTCATTGTCCTGAATCTCTTACAATTATGATTCATTCCATCAAGTTAGTGAGGTGTGCTCATACAAATCTACTTTTGGAAACACCAATAAGTATCTTTTGCAAGTTAATAATCTACATTAACAATTGCATTTGTAGGTTTATATCAATGGTCTGGCCTTTGTTTATCATTATGGAACCTTACTGAAAACACAAATTAATTTGATCTTCTGACTTTAGCAATGTGTTTGTGGAAACAGACATTTATCATCAGTAGAATGCAGAAGTTGTCTAAGGAGGGATTACAACGTACAGACAAAAGAATTGGTCTTATGAATGAAATCTTAGCCGCCATGGACACTGTAAAGTATGTCTTTTGCCATTAATCATTAATTGCGAGTATTATTTAGTTATATTATTCTTTCATATATAAAATGTTAAGTTGTAACAGTTTTGTTGTTGGTTACGGGGACTTGGCTTAGGTATTATGCATGGGAGAGTAGTTTCCAGTCTAAAGTACAAATGGTCAGAAATGATGAATTATCATGGTTTCGGAAAGCGTCATTACTTGGAGCGGTAAGACATACAATTCAAGATATTAGCGTTCTAATTGTATTCATCTGGGCTGTTAGAATTTTAGTAATCTCAGGTTGCACTTCTGTGGGCTGGTAGTATAAGTTACTATTATAAACTGCTAAATATCTGCTACGTAAATATAGTTTCCATTAAGTAATAGCCTCTGTAACTTTCTTTCTCTTACAATTGTTTCTATCTAAAGTTGAATGAAGAAACCATGATCAATGCCATAATGGATTGCTTCCTGTCCAACAAGTGATTTTTATTAATGAGACAGATAGTAGTACACTTGATGATTAGGTTTGATAAATGGATAAAAGACCACATTCTGGATAACTATTTTAATGGACATCCATGGCAGTATTGAAAGTGACTTGAAATTGTAATTAAATACAATAATGAAACTGATTACCTGTTCAATTGTGTAGTTGATGGAATCAATCTTTCAACGCTAAGGTAAGAGAAATGTAACATGTGATGAATGATAGATGGATGATTTCTGAACAAAGAATGATTGTTACCTAACCAATTAACAGCTCACTTTTCTAAAGGGATGATTTTGCGTTTCACTTCCCTTTTTAAATAAAGTAAAATCTCAGTGAAAGGTCCAAGAGTCCCCTCTATACAAAAGCACAGATCAAATAATTACTGCAGGAATTTAGTGCAGAATTATCTTGATGTACAGTTTTCTACTGTTGCAATTTCGTAAAATATAGATGTTTAGCTTGGAAAACTATTTGTTTTTATCCTGCTATTGATTCTTGACTCTACCCTTGTATTTATTGACTTCTTTTTCGGCAGTGCAATGGATTTATACTAAATAGCATTCCAGTTTTTGTAACTGTGATTACATTTGGAGTCTTCACCTTGCTTGGAGGGGATCTGACACCTGCTAGAGCTTTTACATCACTTTCTCTGTTTGCTGTCCTCCGATTTCCTCTCTTCATGCTTCCTAATACTATAACTCAGGTTAGGTTATTCTCATTTGCACCTTTCTTTTTGTTTCCTTAATTTCGCAGCTGGATGCCTTCATATGTTTTTACTCTCCATTCCTCTTCTTTCTCTAACAAAGTTTAATTATTGTATAATCGACAGAATGAACTAACTTGTTTGGTTTATGATGGATAAAAAGATGGAAATGAAAAACTTGCTTACTTTTATTGTTGCCTTCTTAAATGAGTTGAGTGGGAATTAATTCTGCACCAGTGTAGTTCACTTTGGTTAATTCTTCTTTTTGTGTTAAAGGTGGTTAATGCAAATGTATCTTTGAAACGACTAGAAGATTTGCTCTTAGCAGAAGAGAGAATACTTCTACCAAATCCACCTCTTGATCCAATTTTACCAGCTATCTCAATCAAGAATGGATACTTTTCTTGGGATGCAAAGGTCCATATCCTTCTGAGACTCTGATGCTTATATATTTCATCAATACTTGCTGAAAGGACTTGTTCACTGGCGCTCTAGTGCTGGAAAGCATTTTTTTTTTATCATTTTTATCAATTGAAATGAACTCATGTTGATGTAGTATTAAAATATTTTTTTCAACAAGTGTGTGGTGGTCATACCGAATTTTGTTGTATTTGATTGTGAAGGTCCTAGATCTTGAATTTTCTAGAAAAAAGCTGATAGTTCAATTTTTTTCTTCAGGCGGAGAGACCTACATTGTCAAACATAAATGCGGAAATACCTGTTGGCTGTCTAGTTGCAGTTGTTGGCAGTACAGGAGAAGGGAAGACGTCATTAGTGTCTGCAATGCTTGGAGAAATTCCTCCAATTGGCGATTCAACTATAGTTTTGAGAGGAGCAGTTGCTTATGTACCCCAAGTTTCATGGATTTTTAATGCAACTGTAAGTTAATATTATATTCTATTCACTAGTTCATAATTTTTACAACTGTGAGAAAGAAGATAGGAAGGTTCTGAGAGAGAAAATGGAAAGTAAACAGATATCTAGTAAATAGGACAATTTTTTTAAATATGGGTTGAGCCTTATTCAAAATTAAGCTGCAAGCATAAGTGGGAGGAGGCATTTCCAGGTGCTATTAGCCGAAATCCCAGATTGACCAGATATAACAAAGGCAGTCCTTACAAGGCTTATATCTACTATTGAGCCACGCTTATTTGCTTTGGGCCACACACATTTATCCACAATCAAGATGTCTAGTCCAGCCATAGGACACGAGGGGGGTGTTGAGATATGTGAGCAATTCAGTGCTTACACAGCTTGGACAGTGATAAGTACCCAAGCTGTTGGTGAACCTATCCTCAGAAGCTAGCTATTAAAGAGGATGAAAGAAACATTTAAATATTCCACCAAGCATCCCATACTACTCGATATGGGGCCTAGGCAACTGATAATATTCAAGTTCCAAATAGTTTTCACTTTATAAACCAATTTTGTTTTATAAACCGGTTTTGTTATATTGAGTTTAGTCTAAAGCCCAAATTTTAAGATTATGCTAGAGATTCTACTACTCTGGCATGCCCTTTTCTGATGGTTTCCTGTAGTTTTGAAGTCCTGCGCTGTGAATTTGGCAATCACCGCTTTCTGTTTTTTAGAATGTGATTTAAAAATCTCTATTATTTATACTCTGTAATAGAAGTTTTGGAAATAGGTGTGTAGGGGCTGAAAGGTTTCCATTTCAAGAAGGGACAAGACTTAGGTGTAGTGTTTTTGGTGATTCTAGTATTGTTCCCTTGTCAAAATTGGACTTTTACGGTTTTACCAAAGTACCCCGTTTGACTAACCTCAATATTAATTGTTGAGGTGAAACTCCAAAACTGGGAAATAACACCTAAGACACTTAATAGGGCAGCCTATTTGTCCTTCTCAAAATTCTGCTAGAGCTTACACAAAGATTTGCATTTGGTGACTTTTGTAGATTTCAGGATTGAAAAAGTTGGAGTCCCTCAAAGATGGATTTTCTAATGAATATGCATCTACCATATAAGCGATAGGTTCTTATCAGTTCATAAAATTGTGTTTGATCCAGTTTGTTGTTTGATCTTGTCATATTTATTATATTACAAAATATAGTGCTATTAACCATAAAGTAACCTGAATTTATCCCATTAGCCATTTGATTATTATCATGTCTGTTAATGTGGGCTTTTGATATCTGACACTTTGTTTATACAGGTACGGGATAATGTTTTGTTTGGTTCTGTCTTTGACACAACAAGATATCAAAGGGCAATAAATGTGACCGAACTGCAACACGACCTTGAGTTACTTCCTGTGAGTGTTTATGAGCAATAGCATTTAACTGCATACATTGAATGCTCTGTTTAATTCTTGAGTTACTTCCTGTGAGTGTTTATGAGCAATAGCATTTAACTGCATACATTGAATGCTCTGTTTAATTCTTGTATTTATGTTGGTTGACTTGCTTCCTTCTTTTTACTCGCATACTCAATGACTAGGGTGGTGATCTTACTGAAATTGGTGAAAGAGGGGTTAACATCAGCGGTGGCCAAAAGCAGAGAGTTTCCATGGCTAGAGCCGTGTACTCAAATTCTGATGTGTACATCTTTGATGACCCCCTAAGTGCTCTGGATGCGCATGTTGCTAGACAGGTTACCTTCATGTCAACTGACTCCACTATAAAGAGACTTCATGATATTTCTGTTGCTTGACTATTCTGTCTCAAAAGTAAATTTATGCTATAGCATTGCCTTCTGGTCATCTTTCATAAATCATGACTGTTAAATATTGACACTAATTACCACCTAATTAAATTGTTTCTGATGCTCGAGTGCTGTACATACACATGATCTGGCAATTGTTTAGTTCTTCTATAATATAGTAATATATGATTAAATTTGTGATTTATAGTGAGTTTATGTCTAGGATTTTATAGTGGCGGGGGCTCCTTTTTTATTGATAAAAAAAATGCACTTCCTCTTTCTTTGGCAGTATATGCCATGAGGCGTGCCTTCTATTTACATTACTTTTTTCAATACTATTGTTCTATTTTCATATAACATGCATGTACATGACCTGCTAATATCTGCGATTTATCTTACATAACATGACACATATGACCTGGGGTCAATTCTATTGGTGATTATCATGGTTATATTCTTGGTGATACTGAATACAGCATGCAATTAGTTTTCTCAGTTCAGTTCTGTTGCTTAAAATGGAAATGCCTCAGTTTATGTTGTTGAAACTTGAAATTTGATGTACAATCTTTGTATTATCTTAACACTGTCTAATCTGCACTGCTATAATATCTAGGTTTTTGATAAATGCATCAAGGGAGAATTGAGAGGGAAGACCCGAGTTCTTGTTACGAATCAGCTGCATTTTCTTTCACAAGTTGATAGAATCATTTTGGTCCATGAAGGTATGGTGAAGGAGGAGGGAACTTTTGAGGAACTCTCTAACCATGGACCACTGTTCCAGAAGCTTATGGAAAATGCAGGAAAGATGGAGGAGTATGAAGAAGAAACGGTAGATACTGAAATCACAGATCAGAAGACCTCCTCAAAATCAGTGGCCAATGGAGAAGTTGATGGTTTTGCAAAGAGTGGAAGTAAACCAAAAGAAGGAAAATCTGTCCTTATTAAACAAGAAGAACGGGAAACAGGGGTTATCAGCTTGGGTGTTCTAATCAGGTAAGAAGATTAAATGAATGTAAATGAACTGAAAGATAGTGATTTGCAACCATTTGTTGCACCTGCACAAATTTGTGGGATGGAAAATGTCATTCTTAATTGTAACCCCGATGATTGACATCCATAGGGATATGGAGTACAGTGCATATTTATGCCTTTCTTTTTCCACTTGCACCTTTTTCGTTTAGTCTTTATTGTCTTGGGCTCTTTTTAGGTACAAGAATGCATTAGGAGGGTTTTGGGTGGTTCTGATACTATTTGGATGCTATATTGCTACGGAAACGTTGCGGATATCAAGTAGCACATGGTTAAGCCATTGGACTGATCAAAGTGCTACAGAGGGTTACAACCCTGCCTTCTACAATATGATATATGCAACTCTATCATTTGGTCAGGTATTGTTCTTTTATAAGATCACTTTTTAACTCTCAATCTGATTGAACTGCATCTATGGAGCGTATTAATATCAAATTGCATATTTCAGGTTTTGGTGACTTTAACAAATTCTTATTGGTTAATCATATCAAGTCTTTATGCTGCCAGAAGGTTGCACGAAGCCATGCTTAGCTCCATATTACGGGCTCCAATGGTGTTTTTCCAAACAAATCCACTTGGAAGAGTTATCAATAGGTTTGCAAAGGATCTGGGTGACCTTGATCGTAATGTAGCTCCATTTGTGAATATGTTTCTAGGTCAAGTGTCCCAGCTTCTTTCAACCTTCATCCTCATAGGCATTGTCAGCACAATGTCCTTGTGGGCAATACTGCCATTGTTGGTGTTGTTTTACGTAGCTTATCTGTACTATCAGGTATAGTCATTACCACTATTTTATTGCTTTTACTCAATCGAATTCATATTTTGAGATAAATTCTCTCTCCTATAATTTCTATGTTCTAGAGCACTGCTCGTGAAGTGAAGCGCTTAGACTCGATTAGCAGATCTCCTGTTTATGCACAGTTTGGAGAAGCATTGAATGGCTTATCAACAATTCGTGCTTATAAAGCATATGATCGTATGGCCGATATAAACGGGAAAGCCATGGACAACAACATTCGATTCACATTGGTGAACATAAGTGGAAACCGATGGCTTGCAATCCGATTGGAAACTGTGGGAGGCCTCATGATATGGTTTACTGCAACCTTTGCTGTCATGCAGAACGGTAGAGCAGAAAACCAGGAAGTATTTGCATCCACCATGGGGTTGTTACTTAGCTATACTCTGAACATTACTACTTTGCTTACCAGTGTCTTGAGGCTTGCAAGTTTGGCCGAGAATAGTTTAAATGCAGTTGAACGGATTGGCACTTACATAGATTTGCCCTCTGAGGCTCCCTCTATAATTGATGATAATCGTCCTCCTCCTGGCTGGCCTTCTTCCGGCTCAATAAGATTTGAAGATGTTGTTCTTCGCTACCGACCTGAACTTCCTCCTGTGTTGCATGGCTTGTCTTTCACCATTTTCCCAAGTGATAAGGTTGGGATTGTTGGGAGGACAGGTGCAGGAAAATCCAGCATGCTTAATGCATTGTTTCGAATTGTGGAATTAGAACGAGGAAGAATATTGATTGATGATTATGATGTTGCGAAGTTTGGGCTTGCTGATTTGCGCAAAGTTCTGGGCATCATACCACAAGCTCCAGTTCTCTTTTCAGGTATTTATGATATAATGATTTTTCTGAAATTATGTTGTAGTGTTTGATACCGATGCTAAGGTTTTGTTTCAGATTCATCTGTGAGATAACCAAACAGAAAATGTTCAGTCAGGAGTTATTTGTCCAAGTTGTGCATATAATATATGATGTTGAAGGGGTGTTCGATGCATTTTAAGTAATTTTAAATTATTAGAATACGAATTAAGAATAGTCAATACCTGGGGTCCCTAAACTAAATTATTAAACCAAAATAAACTTTGATAATAATACTCCATAAAATTCAATTAAATTATGATAGTGATACAAAGATGAACACTTATGGATGATAAGATTTTTACACCCAACAAGAATGGGAATAATTTGTGGGCTCTCCATAATTTCATTTGTATATTCCATAAATTGACTGTCAAATTTAATGACATCAATTAAAATAATCACTTTTATAAGTTCAAAACTTGAAATAAGCTCTTCGAAATGTCTTCAGAGTCCAACTTGATTAAGTTCAAGTGAAGATAATTAAAAAATGTGATACCACTAGAAACTGCTTTTGCCACTGTTATTGATTGGTGAGCTAGTTAACCTCATCATTGAAAAGACTCTTGCCAAATGTAGTCTAGAAATATTGCGAGAGCTTAGAGGTTAGATCAGGCTCAACCTTATTTTCTATGTGTACAACTGATAGATAGACTGGCTATATTTTGTCAAGTTGAATTATTTCATTTTTATATTTTAATTATATACAAAACATAGAATATAAAAGCTAAATAATATCATTGTAATAACATTAAGCTCGGCTCACACTTTGTAGGAACTGTAAGATTTAATCTTGATCCTTTCAATGAACACAATGATGCTGACCTCTGGGAGGCTCTGGAGAGGGCACATTTGAAGGATGTTATACGGAGGAATTCTTTGGGGCTGGATGCTGAGGTAAATGCAAATAGGTGTTTCGGTAGTGGTGGTTGTGTTACTGATTATTGTTGAAAATGGTCGCTGACGTTCTTTTATGTTTTAGAGTTCTGCTTAAGTGCACCATATAATTGAATTCACCCGCCTTTTGCTTTTTGCATTTGTCATTGGTTGCGAATATTTTTACTGTGAGTGGTTTGTGATGTATTTATCACTTGTGAGGGCTTTAGTGATTTGGTAGTGTAGTCAGACATGCATAATTGCTGATTAATTCTGAGTAATTGCATAGTGAATTAATGCTGAATTTAGAATATGGGTGCTATATATTCCTGGTATTTCCTCGATTCCTTTTGTTTGTAGCTTGTTGGCCCTGTTCATGGGTACAGAATGGACCAAAGTAAGAATTTGACGAATGAGATAAACTTGTGTGCAAGCCTTGCTCTAGTTTGTCTCATCACCTTCGGGATTAAATTCTTAGACTGTTACTTCGTACTTTTAGAATTTGGCTTACGAGGAATTAAACAGTCGTGTTTGGTTTACCGAAATAGTGGCAAAGCAGGCAATAACCTGCATTTTCTTGGTGCTTGTTTTTGCTGTTTTGTGGTGTATTAGGGATGAGCATAGTATGAGATTATGTGCCAGAGATCTCATAGCTGTACATCTTCTATTCCAATGAGCAGTTTATCCAACATTCCAATGAGGGGATTGGAGCTCCTTTTTAGTTGATGCTTCTCATCTGCTCCTGGGGCTTAGGTTATGTTATTTCCTTAGCCTAATTTGGCATCCTAAAATGATAAACTGTGTACCTACTCTATTGTGGATATGCTTTAGAAGTATGGATTATCCATTTTTTGTTTTAGAAATATATATCGTTGGAACCATTATTTATTAGTGGAAGTGTGTGGTATCAAGGTATCCGAGGCAGGAGAGAACTTCAGTGTCGGACAAAGGCAATTGTTGAGTCTTTCCCGGGCTTTATTGCGTAGATCAAAGATATTAGTACTTGACGAAGCAACTGCAGCAGTTGATGTTAGAACAGATGCACTCATACAAAAAACAATCCGAGAGGAATTCAAATCCTGTACAATGCTCATCATTGCTCATCGCCTTAACACTATTATTGATTGTGATCGGATTCTCTTGCTTGATGGTGGTAAGGTATGTGCTCAAAATTCCAACCATAGAGATGGTTAACTCATACTATGGTTAAAATCCTTTGCCACTGTTGAGTTATACTATGTCACTCTTTACTGAATTTTTTTAATTGAAAATATGGTGCATGTTTACTGAATCTTTTGTTGAAAATATGGTACATGTTTACTGAATCTTTTATCGAAAATACGAATCTTGTTTGAATAAACTTCTTTTGCTTGATGGTGGTAAGGTATGCGCTCAAAATTCCAACCATAGAGATGGCTAACTCACACTATGGTTAAAAGCCTTTGCCACTGTTGTGAGTTATACTAGTGTCATTACCTTAAATATGGTGCATGTTTACTGAAACTTTTTATTGAAAATATGGGGCATGTCTGAATAAACTTCTTTTTGAACTCATAAACAGTTACGCTAAAAAACAATTATCGGAGAAGACAAAATGACGTAAATTTCTTTACAAGCTCTTTAGCTAATACATGAACTTAAAAATCAGAATTTGGAGAAATTATAAGAGAACTTTTATAAACAAGCAAGCTTATGCATGCTACTTTTTGTTTGTGGAAAAATTTATTTCATGATTCTTATTTTTTCTCTCCTAGAAATGTTAATGAAGACGTTTATCTAGATAGAACCATGGTCAATCATCTTTTGATTTTCTAGCTGGATGGATGAATTGACAGTGTCATTTGATGATGTTGTGTATCTAGTCTAGTCTTACTCCAATGTGAACTAGTAATGTCAATGTAATATACATGGAAGATTTTTCCAGGAAAATTGATATTTTGAATTAGTTGTCGTTATGAAGACTCCCTTAAATTTGACTCAATCTCTGACATGATAATGGCTTTAATTCAGTGTTATATTGATGCTATAATTTTATGTTTAAAGGTTCTTGAATATGATACCCCTGAGGAGCTGCTGTCAAATGAAGGTAGTTCTTTCTCTAAGATGGTCCAAAGCACAGGAGCTGCAAATGCGCAATATTTACGCAGCTTAGCACTTGGTGGGGATAAATCTGAAAGACAAGAAAATAGCCATCTAGATGGACAGAGAAAATGGCTGGCTTCTTCTCGGTGGGCTGCAGCAGCCCAGTTTGCTCTCGCTGTTAGTCTCACCTCATCCCATAATGACCTACAACGGTTGGAAGTGGAAGACGACAATAGTATTTTGAAGAAAACAAAGGACGCCCTGATAACTTTGCAGGGGGTTTTGGAAAGGAAGCATGATAAAGAAATTGAGGAATCTTTAGAGCAGCGTCAAATATCCCCCGAGGGATGGTGGTCATCTCTTTTTAAAATGATTGAAGGTATTGTTTCAATCTATCTTTTGCATATCCTTCATGAGCACAGATTATGCAAATCGAAATAATTTTAGAACTCCAATTCATATAGGCACTTAAGAAAACATTTCTCTCTTACTGTCCAATTCAAGTTTCTGAATTAAAAGTTAAGGAGCACCGGCACCTCTATTGAGTAGTATAATGATGTGATTGACACTTTTTAAATACGACAGTTGTTGGAGATGTCTTCAACACTTGTCAGACACATCTCAACCGTGTTACAATTAAAAAAGTTTCAGTTCAAACCACTTCCTTTCATCTTAACATGGCTTGAGCACAAATAAAGAGAGTGAATTGAGACTTAACTATAGACACCTTCTAGACGCTACTATTATAAAGAAGTAAAAATAAAATGAATCAATAGAAGAAAACAGCTTGCATTATAAATTTTACAAGACTCGTAATATGTTTTTGGGTTTGTTTTCACGAGACTTTTATTTTAATTATTTAGAGGTGTATTCGTTAATTTTTTTTTGTGAATTATGTAAATTGTAATTCTCAATTTAGATTTTTTTGTTATGTTGATTATATATTTTTGCTGTGTTGTCTGTGTTTCGATCTTTTGGACATTAACATTGTCTTGGTGTCTGTGTTAGTGTCATCTTTGTATTGGAGTCGGTCCCTTTATAGATTAAAGTAATTTTTCGGATATATTTTATTGTAAAATGAATGATCATGTAAACATACCCTAAAAGTTTAAAAATAATTTGTCCCCCATGCAACGTGATGGGTTTCTGAAGAAAGCATTAATTTAGAAGGCCACAACATGATTTTGGGATTTGTTTGTTTTTCCCTAATTTAGTTGGTTATATGGCTTAGACAATTTTACTATGCTAATTTTAGACTGGCGTTTCAATGAAATTTTCATGATCAAGAATCTTTCGTTTTAGAATGTGATTGGAGATAAGCATATAATTTCATATTTAATGTAACTGGATTTGTTGTGCCTCTCTATTAGGTATTGCTATGATGAGCAGATTGGCCAGGAACAGGCTCCATCAATCAGACTTTGGTTTTGAGGACAGATCAATTAACTTCGATGAAGTTGATATGTAGGGAAAGCTACACTACTTCAGATATCAGCTCTCACACATAGCTGATAACTTTAGATCAAATCGAGAGACCAGAGTTTTTGCTAACTCTATTTTGGCCCGTAGCTCGAGCTCTACAACCGAGCTATGATATGGTAGGAAATGCAATAAATATCAGAAGAAAATCAACTTAGATTTTTTTTAGCGAATAGGACTTGTCATTTTGTTTTGGTGAGTAGAACATTTTATTATCTAGTGTCGTAATTTTTGTTGCCTAAAGAATTGTCTTTAAATGCTCGATTCAGGTCCGAGATACTTTTAATATTTAATGTACCGCTGCAATGCTACAAAACTTCTGCTTGAGTTTATTCATGCATCTTTCAAGATTACAGTGAAGGGTTTATAAATTTAATATTATCTTTACATTGCATGGCATGACAATTTTTAGGTTGTAGCAATTCTGAATTGTTTTTTATGTACATATTTATTCGTAACTATTTTTTATTACAATAACTGTTATAGTGATTGAAATTTTTAATATGGTAACTGCTTTATATTATCATCAAAAATGTTGTAACGACTGTTTCAGCTAGTTACTTATAAAGGAAATGCGATCACCGAAACTTCAATTATTTTGTTGATTAAAAGTTTCCACTGTGAATTGGTGAATTTAACCCTTTTGTTAGTTTAATTCCCAAGACGAGTAGAAAAATAAGACACACATTTCCTTATGTAGTTTGAGAAGAGGTATATGAGCGACTATGTTTATTTTGGGCAAGAAAGGAGAGGAAACGTTTTCTTAACTTCTCGTAGTCATGAAATCCTGAAAGGAGTTCGTTGGACTATTCTTCAAATCTTGAGAGTCATTGAATTCCATTCACTTAAAAATGTTTCTTTTGGAGGAAAATCTTTTAAAATGTAGTTTTTTATTTATAAAAGTTTCGAATTTTTTTATCTAGAATTTGAATTTTTTTATATAAAATGTTATATTAAGAGAGAATCTTAAAAAATTAAGGAATTTTTTAGAGTAATTAATTTTTTAGAGTAATTTAACTAATTAAAATTAAAATAAAAAAACTAAATTTCACCTTTAAAAAAATTGAAAATTTTCAAATCTTCTGTTTTTGTTAATATAGCTCTTTTTTTTCCTTCATATTCTTTTCTTCTGTTTATTCTCGCTTATACTCGAGCTATAATCTTCTTAGTCAACATTATAGTATTTTCTTATTAATGCTAAATAATTTGTTTTTCATCAATGTCAACTATGATTATGTTCAATTGATTATAAGGTTATTTTTTAACTAATTGTTGGTCAAAGTTACTTTTTTAGCCAACATAAATTATAATTATTCCTTGATCGATATAAGTTAAGATTTTTTGATCAAAATTATTAGGATTATTTTTCAATGACTATTAAGTTTTTTTTTATTGATATATCTAAGGCTATTTTTTTCATTTGTGTAAGTTAATATTTTTAGTAAACAATGATACAATGGTTTTATGTAGATTATAATTATCTCTTAGTTAAGGTTAATCAGGGAATTTTCATGACGAAGGTTAGTGAGGTCGTTTCCAATTGATATCAATTATATTTTTTTTTCATTGATACTTGTTATACTTTTTTTTTAATATTTGTGGATATTTTTTTCATTAATTGCACTAATGTTATTTCTTGTCCAACGTTGATAAAAATTTCATTTTAATATTGATTGGTGAATCTTTTAACTAATCTTAAGTAATATTTGTTGATGTTAGATAGAAGAATTTCTTTAGTTGGCACCAATTAAAAATTTGACAAAAAATTTAATAATAATCAAAATAATCATAAGTAAAATCCAGTGAAAATAATGGAATTTTTTTTAATAAACTCTTATAAAAAAATAATCTTCATTAACCTAAACTAAAAATATAGAATTAATTAATATTTTTTAATTATTAAAATTAAAGTAATTTTCTGTATTAAGTTATATTTCAATTTTTCTATGCAAATAATAAACAAAATGTTTAGAAGATAAAAATAATTTAAATTAAATGTATTTAAATTTCATAGCTATGAATTTCTCTATTGAATTACATTGGAATTATTCTATTAAAAAAATTAGAAGAGAGTGTGTGGCTAATTTCTTTTATAAAATCATGATAAAGTCTAAACTAAAAACAAACTCTTACGACCACTTACACTCTTTTTAGTGTGGATGCTACTTTTCTCTTCTGCTTATCTTTCTTTTCTTCTACAACGTCATTCCTCACTCACTCACTGCTTCTTCACTTTTCCATCTCTTCTTTTGCCTCTGCACACCATTTACTTTTTGTCTCGTTCTGTCGCTTTCTAAGATGTGGAGAAGCTATAGATCAAACCCATTAGCATTTATATCACAATTTATTTATCCACTTTTATTTAACAAGTGTAGTGATATATACCATTTTGATTTGTTCATATGACAGAAATTAATTGAAGGGCCAAGATATTAATTATCTCAAGTGGCTATGGAGTTATCCAACTTGTTTGTGTCGTTATTGTACAACATTCGATTTGCCTGTAACAAGTTGGTGTTGCTTTACAAGAACCCATTCAATACGCGAAACATGTACAACTTTATCTATCAACGTTTCCCTTCTTCACACTCACCATCAACGTTTCAAGGCTTCTGTAAACACAGTTGTGTTCTTAAATACACAGTCCCCTGTTGCAACAACACCCTATTCTCCCCTCATTTTTTCAGTACATATATAAAAGCTACACAATAGAAACTATCAATTATATTCAATTTTTAGGTCTTATTATTTATTTATTTATTTTATTTTATTTACCTTTACATTTAGTAAAATGTTGTTTTTTTATCTAATTAACTATAAAATCGCTAATAAATTAATATCGTTTATTTAATTTATATATGATATAATTTATAACTGATATATATGATAACTTATAAGATCAACAACATGAAGTTCAACGAAAGAAAGAGTTATATTGTTAGATTTTCAAAAATTAAAGAGAAATAGAATAAACTTTGAAAGAATATATTATTATATTTAAAAATTAAAAGACATAATTAATGTTCCGGATACCAACGTTAGTCTAATACATAAGGAAATTTGATATTGTTATATTGTGAGACTGAAGTACTTAGCTTCTTTTTTTTAATTTAATTTGAAAAACTTCTCTAAATAAACTGCTTTTCTTTTAATTCTCTTTGTGTACTTAGATTATCTTCTGCGATTTAGATGAAATTTTTAAGTTAAACATCTTCTTCTCGATTCTAGAGAGGAGAGGTTATACGTAAAACACACTCTGACGATAAAGTTAGTTTGAGTACAAATAAAAAGAGATATTAATAACAGCTATACCAAAAAGTGTCCTCCTATTTATAAAAATGATGTTGTGTCAGTTCACTCTTCATCAAACCATTAGTACACTCATAATAATAAACCTCATTAGTAATATAAATTTGTACTTAATTTCAATAATAATGTGTTTATTGATTTTATTATCTAAATAAAATAATAAACTCAGTTGGTATTTTTACTTTGTTAAAGAATGAAAATTTTAGACTAATTTCTCGTAGACGAATTATCCTCGAATTACACTATAATCAATTCTTTAAAAAATTAACATATTACAATTTCAAGATTGAGATATTTGATTGAACTTTTATTATAGAACAAAGGTAATTAAGTCAAATTTGGTTTCCTAGAAAAAAATCCATGCCTACGTTAGGTTGTAAATAGCTAAATCACATTAGTTTGAGGTCACTTTTTAAGTTCATAACAGGATACCATAATCACATCCTGTAACATCATTTTTGGAGTGTATGACATGTGGACATGGATACTCAATCTTTTATATATCTATTATAATAATTTTTATTTGTGTTTTGTGTTTACCCTGCACTATTATCATACACTGCATGGATATTTTTTTCTCTGTTAACAATAAAATTTTGTAGGCTTTTACTAAAAACAGTGATATAATTGATATTGACTGGGGGTGGATTTTCTTTGTATTGCAATTTGTTGTGTGTGCAGTAGATACATATCCTTGGTTAGTTGATTGGAAATGGTTAAAATGATAAAATAAGAATAATATTAATAAAAATAGAAAGGAGCATTGGAGGGTGAGAAATTTGTGGTGATTTTATTGCAGAGAGGAAGAGTTGCCATCTGTGTGACACATTTTGTCTGATGGTCGGTCCATCAATTCAGCGGGAATATTGCTGCCTGTTTTCTCTCTCTCTCAAATCATTCTCTTAATATATACATAACATTTTATGTATATAATCTTACTATATTATCTGAATTTTAAATTGTTCAGGGTGTTTCTTTAATCTGTACTTGGAAGAGAGAAAATCAAAGAAAGTGGAAGATAAAATAAAATAAAATTTGATAAATAAATAAAAATAGAAGTTGTTTGATTGAAAAAATAGAAACGATTTGTTGAAGTGAAGAAAAATAAACATTTTTTCAGATAATTTAATTTTTAAAATATATTATTAATTTTTATTACCAATATTTTACTTATGTCTTTATTATTATTATTATATATACTGATGATTTGTATTTATTCCTTTATTTATAATAATAATAATACCAATAATTAATAAAATTAAAAAAATATATCATAGTTAATTATAAGACTTAAATATTTGTTACATATTTGATTATACGGTATTTTAATATAAAAATATCTTTCTTTGTGTGAAGAATATCATGCAGTAGTGGAGGAGGATTACTGGGACGGGATGACTCCCGTATTTTTTTTAGAATTTTGTATATTTATATAATAGAAATGTATGATAATCAAATTAAAAGAATTTTTAATTTATTTTATAATATACGTTATTTAGTTTTAATAAATATCAAATTAAATATAGTAAATAATAAAAAAACATAAAAATTGATTAAATGAATAAAGGAAGAAAATTAAGATGTTTTTATATTCTCTTCTCTACTTCTTCAATTTATTATTTCTACTCGTTTAATGTTTTGTTTCATTTCTAAAGAAAACAAATAAGAAAAACATATACTAATTGTTTTACTCATTTCTTTCACATCTGCTTCAATTTTTTTAAACGTAATTTTTCTTGTTCTTTTTAATATTAAAATATTAATTTCATAATATAGTATTTCAGATACATGAATTTTTATTAATATTCGTGTAAAAAATAATTTTTTTATACATAAAGAATGTTTAAAATACAATAATTTAGTTATACCTTATCTTATTTTTCAAGTTCTTACACTATAATTAATCTAAGTGTTTTTATTTTTTAAAATATTTTTATATAAAATTTTTTGTTAGAAATAAATAATAAAATCTTGACTTTTATGTATTTTTTATAATTAATTTTTAACCTTAACACATATTTCTTTTAGATAATTATACCTCTTAAATTTATTAGTTAAAATAGTTGGTGACAATAAACATATAAATTTTAAATATATTACTTAGCTCAAAATTCTTGATCAAGATATGTGTGCAAGTTCCAATTTATTTTAAAGATTTTCGGGCCCAGACTTAATTAAATGTTAAAATTTGATGGACAAATCACAAGTGAAACTATTTGAGATTATTTTTCTTTACTGAAAATTATTTAAATTGTTGTTTTTTTATAAACCTAACATATTTTACTGTACATATACAGAGAGAGGAACTGTGGTACTATAAAACATAAAACATGTACTAAAAAGTTATGACTAGACAAATCATAGGAGAGAAGTGCTACAAATTTTTTAAAGAACATCAAAATATCCAAACTCACAACTGTGGTATTTACCAAACCACTAGACTGTTTAAATTGTTTAGGGTTTAGATTCTTTATATTCATTGCTTCGGGGATATATATACACCTCTATAAACTTACATGACAAAATTACATCACATATTTCCCCAAGTTTAAATAAATTGTACTTTCTATTTTAATCGAATTTCATTAACACTATCCATAAACAAGAAAGGAAAAAGTAACCAAACTTAAGATATTAAAAGTTTTGGAATATAATTATATACTAATATGTTTGAATTTGGTTAGAAACTAATTTGGATGCATTTTGACCACTTATTATGTATTCTCAATTTTTTTTTATAAACAAATGAATACTACTAAACACAACTTAACCTAATACAACTGAATCTCACACCTGACAAATTACACATAAACTATTAGTTAAATAGGTGTAACTTATTATTTAAGCACGAAAACGTCAAGGTTAGTTCCAGTTTAACATAAAGCTTTCATTTTACTTTGTATATATGTACTGATCTTGAAAAAAACACAACATGTATCATTTGTATTATTATTCTTTAATAGAATGAAATTAACAAATGACAAATGGTAGATTCGTATTAGGATCAAATTAAGTAACTCCAATTTTAGTAAAATTTAGTATAATCATTCTAAAATTAAAAAAGAAAAAACTACAGGCCGATTATCAATATGTCAATTCCTTTTTTTTTGTTTGTTTTATTTTACATTAATATATTTAAATTACACTTAACTAGGAATATAACGGATATATCATATATTTTGTCCCAAATCCTCTCGATAAATATATTTAACTGAAAATATGCAAGTGTAAGTAAATACTGCTTAACAAGAGAGACCCTTATCATCATAATTACAACTTTTTGATTTCTCAATAGGATTAGGATATCTGAAGTTTCTCCATAAATTGTGTTCATGACTAACAATGAAGTTATGAATGTATTCTCATTTATAATATGAAATATCACACCTTTTTCTATAAAATTTTTAAACTATTCTTACTTTAATAAATTTTTTTTCTAAAACACTTCAATGTTAATTAATATCTAACTATTTATTACATAATTTCAATATGTACTGTTTTATTTTTAATAAATATTATATATATGTAAAAATTTATCTATCAAAATTTTCATTCTCCATTTCTTTTTAGTATTGTTTAAGGTTATTTCAGAAAACTAATAAATACAATTATCTTTTTAACTTAAATAAAATAATTATAAACTTTTTTATTTTAACCTATTTATTCTACATTACAATATATATATATATATATATATATATATATATATATATATATATATATATATATATATAAACTAATTAAAAATTAGGTAAATAATAAATGATAAAAGAAGTAATTTGTGTTGTCTTGAACTTTACGGTTATATAAAAATAAAATAAATTTAAAAAACACAACACTTATAAAGAAACAAATGTAATATTTGTTAAGAAAATAAGATCATTAATGTTTACTATAACAATATTATATCATATAGTTCATGACAATATGGTTTTAATTAACGAGGAAAGTAAGTAATTACTTTCATCCATTCAATCTTAAATCATACATGCTAAAAAACAATTATAAGTCAGTGAATAGAACAAATTTATTAAATTTATTAAGATGTCTTTAACTCTTCTTTATATAAATAATTACCGTATTATGTTGTTCTTTTATTTAATTGGTTTGTAACATGTAATATATATTATCCAACAATACTCTCTTTCACCTATTCAGTTTATTATATATTAATAATGAAAGAATAATGTGAGTATATATTTAGAATGGTTGTAATTATTGAATTGAAAGAAGTAACTGACATTTAATTTTGAAAAGTTATAAAAGATTAAGCGACTACGAAATAGAAAATCTATTGTAAGTTTGTGTTGATTATAATTGGGGTATATATCACAATAGATATGTATAAATTCAAGCAACATAGATATATTGTACAGCTAGTAGAAGGCAGATGTATAGTACCTATAATATATATTTTTTTTTGAGACGTTACAAGAATCTTAAAAGTGGCATGCACATGTTACACATATGGCAGAAGCTCTGGTACTCATAAATAAGGTCATACTCATCAATATTTTTAGGTCTGAGGTTAATATGCATCCTGGGTCCTCAATTATTGTACACAATTGTTTGTCAGTAAATGATAAAACCTCAGAGAGGGTTGGCAGAGAAGGTGACAGCTTCTCAAACAAGTAATAGACCACAACACTTCAAATTTCTCCCACAAATCTCTTTTAAGTGTAGTTAGAATTTGGTGCCACCCATAATGTTTGTCATTAGGAACTTTTAGCTAGTGAAAAACCTGTTGTTTAAGTTAAATTTTGAGCCCTAGTGAATGGTTTTGTGATCTTTTGTTTGGCTAAATGAGATCTCAGTGGATTGGATCTTGTCCACCCACCATTCAGTATGGTTTGGATAATCACACGATCAAATTATTGGTTCCTCCTACTCATCATACTGTTAGGAAGTTGCTGCATATATACGAGCTCTAGTTTGTTCCGGAAAACATTTGTAGAACCTTCCTTTTGAGTTGTCTAACTTATTTTATGTAAATGCCAGATTAAATAATTTCATGGTAAATAATTGACCTAAGGAATACTATTATATCAATTATTTTCAAATATAGAAAGAGTTGGGTTAATCATTTACCATGAAACCCTATTTTTGGAGTTCAAGCATTTTTTCCGTTTAGGGTTTTCCTCAAAAGCAATCCCCCACTAATAATTCAAACGCACCCCAAATAATAATCCGAAGTTCCTACAAACATATAACTATATAGCTGAATTAATAAACTGTTGCATTATCCTGTCTGTGTTTTTTAACAAGAAGTGAAAGTGAGAAAAGTGATTGTTGTGACGTGAGTAAGTAGTGAAAGTTTGGTTGGCTAAGAAATTTGGTGGTGGTTCAAATTTTTGTCATGAAGCTCACTAAGAAACAAAGGGTGATGAGTAGTGAGCGTTTGGGTTGGCCTTTTGAAGAAAACGGCATGGACCCATGGCACCAAGAATTCCACTTGATGCACTTTTTGCTGGTCTTTCCGAAAACACCAATTCCCACACCAACAAAATGATGGGTCCCTTTGCACCAATTTCTTCTGAATCTCCTTCCAACAAAAGGATGAGGGTGTGTGTCAAATAATTCAAAAATCATTTAGCCTTTTTGGAGAATTGTTCTTTTCCATTGGGACCCAATCAATTTCCCATCAAGTGGAGGGACCCTCTGCTGTTGCTTCCAATCAACATAACATAACATGCCATGCATGCCATGCACTCTTTTGTTTGCCCATCTGGATATTTAGTATCCATCTAATCTCTCCACTTTCACTTCATTACGTTGCTTCCCTTAACTAAATCGACAACATAATTAATGCCCATCAACTTAATTGTCATTTGTTTCTACTCAAAACAAGCATGCATCAATCTCATCACAATTAAGGACAAATATAATGTTTAATTAACTACATCTTTCCTAAACAAACCAATAGTATAAACTTACTTCATCAACACTTCCTTCTGCTTCTTTTCGTCCATCTATTTACAAACAAAAACATATATGTTCTCTTATCATGTCCAAAAGAAAACATTAATTATCTTTTAACTAATGAAGAAATGAAAATCCAAGATTTTGAGTACGTAATTAAGATATGTTTGGCAAGGACTAAAATATAAAAAAATAAAAAGACAAATGAAATCTGGCTCAATATAACATTTGTGTACAAGATCTAGTTTAAATTGATGTTCTTAAAGATAACGATCAGTTGTATTTGTATATATATAATATACTTTGAAAATAGGAATATCATTTGACCTATGGAGTTATTTATTGAAATTTACGAGAAAATGCTTGATGAATCGAAGATAAACTCTTTATTTTTATAAAACACAATGAAATAAAATTTGTTTCTCATTTTCAGAAAAAAATAATAATTGTAACTGACAAAATGTATTTATGTTCTTAACTTTATATTTGCTAATATTTGAATATAGATTAAAAAAACTTATTTGATTTAAATATTTTGAATGGATTGTTTTATTTAAATAATATTTATTTTCAACCTAGACTTAATATATTTTAAAAAATTTAAAAGTAAAAATTATTTATAAAATAAAATATTGAACCTTTTATAAATTCTCAATTAACCTTTTATAAATATATAATTCCTTCTTAGTTTGATCTATATATACACATGCAACACAATCCTAAGTGTCAAATCAAAATTACAAACATGCTAGAGTGTATTACATATATAAAGATGAAGTTAAGAGTGTGTGCAAATTAATTGTTGACATTGCACCGTTATACGCATGTCATAATCCTATAAATGATAGGATAATGTAGTTGCAATAGAGTTAATAAACTGTACGTATAAAATCAAATTGAAGATTCAACACACAGATTAAATCATTGTTTAATAATTTTCATCTCTTTTCTTTCTCTTTAGCTCATATATCATCTTGAGCATATTGAATAACTGTTATTTTAATGTGTTCTTTGACATAAGTAAATCTATTAATGAAAAAAATTACTATTATGGAAATTTTATGCGATATTCTGTTTCTTTAATTTAAAAAAGTTTCTTAATAAGTACATGTTCTTTCAGAGTAAAAACGAATGGTTAAAAAAATCTAAATTAAATTTATTTAAAATATAATTAAGTAAAAATAAATAGAAGATATGCAAATAGGAGTTTCTTTTTTGTTTTTTTTTTTTAAATTCTTTGTCATTCAGATAAGTAAAATATAACACGTATTTGCCTTTTTGAGAAGTGATGTGATAATGTGGAAGTAAAAAATACTATAAAAATCACAAAAAAATATTGTAAAAATTATAGTAATGAATGTCTATTGAAAACGTCTTTAACACTTACTTTTATAGAGAGGGCAGCTAAAGTGTAATTATTATGAAGATAACGATGATTAAAGCATGTCTGGTCATTATTTAATCATCTTATTGCTTATTTCTGTGTACTAACTATAATACCAAATTATGAAACTTAATTGTTCTTTCACTTATCTAATCATAGTGATAAACTGAAAATCATTAGAGCTGTATCAAATATTATAAATATTATATATATATATTTTATTTTATTTTGGAGCAATTATGTTACGTGATATAGATAGAACCTAAGACAATTCGCGAGTACTTCATAGAATAATTTGTAACTTATCCGTTATCGTAATCCTAAAGGATAAAGAAAAGAGGACCACAAAGGTGTTTGGCAACTTTTCTTTTCTAGCATTTGTCTAATCTTCCATGAAACACCTTCGGGCACCACAACCTTACCTATGGTGACATATTATGTATATATAGGTACACTATAGTTACTTTTTTATGACCATATATTTATAAATCATTGCCAACCTACCTCAACATTAATACAAATTAAAGCAAAAAGGGAGGAAGGGGACATTCAAAACAAATTTACCTATTTAATAACATCTAAACCCTTTCAATTATCTTTCCTTATCATCATCATCCTCAGAAGAAAACACAAATTGGACCACAGAATTATATGGTTGGACAACATTTTTATTTTTTTTATTTACGAGATTTTGTGTTGCTGTTTCCGATGTAACATTTTTCATATATAATTGTTTTTAACTAAACTCAACAGCAAACCGTTACATTCACATACTACTACTACATGCGATCGCAAACTTTGTAAGAATGATTGAGGACATCGACATCAATAACTCTACTTTTCTCAACAAAGAATTTTTTTCTTATAAAAAAATATATCTTAAAATAAAATATAATGTTTTCCATCTTTTACTGTAAACATTTTAATTTACTAATAATAACTCTTCATGCACCCTAAACATGAATGTAGGCTGTGAGTTTGTTGCAGGTTGAAATTTCAGAAAGAAGGTCCATCTACAAGGTGTAATGTGTAAAGTTGAAAGGATACTAACTACATTTATACAGGATGTGAGCTTCTAATGCAAAAAAATCTGTTGAATATTATCACAAAATTCAAGACTAAGACAAGAGATTTGACAAGGTTGGAATATATGAACAATAAATATTTTTGATCAAATGTCATTAAGTCTAAAAGGATATATAAAAAATATTGAATGCACTAATGGAGTGTATTATCCGGAATAATGGTAGATGAAATTTTCAAGTGTATTATTCGAAATAATGGTAGATGGAATTTTCTGTAAAGTTGGTATAGATAATATGTTGCTTGTAAGATGAGTGATAATGTACGCTTTTTGTTCAAAAACATATTTTGTGTTAGTTGTAACGGTGTAGGTTTCTTTATATAAAAGTTGAAATATACTTAAAGTACCCTTATTAATGCATTATTTTTTACTGTTAAAAAATAAATAAATAATTAAAGAACAACAAATATATATATATATATATATATATATATATATATATATATATATTAAATAGTCCTGTATAGATAATGCAAGAAAATTGTATTCCATATATAATTTAATTATAAACTACATTGTTATAAACTTTAAGATAGTTACTTGTTGGAATTCAAATGTAAATATAAAGTATTATATTGCGTAAAACTTAATAAATTAAATAATATATAAGTGAGGAAGATTTTATTACTTTCAGTAAATGTTGTGGGCATAATATAAGTGAAATTTATTATAACCTATACACGACTAATAATCTTTTAAAATGATACAAATTTTATGAATTTAAATAGAACGAATAACGTTAAATCACGTTAATATTAAGATCCAAATCTTCTTTAAAATCATCCATATATAGTTATTTTTAGGTCCCATTATCTCTACTAATTTCTTTTTCAAACCAAATAATTTCTCACTCCAAACCAAAACTTTATTGATAATGAGTTATGAGATAAAATTTAACTAGAAGTACATGTGGAATCATGAAGAAATTAGATTTCAATACTTCCTTCTTTTACCCTAACATAATTTTATTTATTACTTTAGAAGAGCAATAATAATAGGCAGACAGTGTTTTAATATGTATTTTATTAGCCACCACTTCCATGTTATTTTACTTTACTGTCAACAATTACATTATATTTAATTCCATAAAATTAGGTCACACAAGTAAGTGTAAGTCCATTTTTGTTTCGAATCTGCACGCAGTCCTGAATACATATGAAATAAAATCAGAAAATTACTACTAACATGCTTCTAAACTTTTTGAAGATATTGTCCTAAACTTCTGAAATTCAAAATTCGAAATGTAAAAACTCACAACTAAAACGTGGACACAACTTTTCGAAATAAATGTGGACTGAAGCAGTTGATCAGAAGTTGCTTTTACTGTGGCTAAAACTAATTTTTGCGCGTATTTTTTAAGATAAAATTATTGTACTACAATGTAAACACATGCAAAGTTTGGTGGCACAAGGACGTTCCTCAGCAGAAAACAGAAAACAAAAATATGGCAGCAGAAAACTGGTGCACAGCTAATATTGTCCTAGAAAATATTATATATCACACAAGAGTGTGAGTGTATACATATATATATTTATATTTATGGTGAAAGAATTGATTTTCCAACGTGTGGAGGAAGCTAAGAATTTTGGTTGGGGTAAGAAGGCTAACAGCGAAAACTGTGGCACGGCAAGATTCCCATGCAGATGCAGTAGCTTGAAAAGGTTAAAAGTCTGAATTTGAGAGGTCAGCTCACCACTTACGTTTGGGCCAATGTCGTACTGTTGATTGGTCCTACCACTGTTGACAATGTTATTAATGGTTAGTACTTCCGTCCAAACATGCCCCACACTTTTCTCACACACTGAACTTGTGGCCAAAACCCTGCTCCAGCATTCGTATCTATAGATTAACACATTTGATTCAACATTATCACTCACTATGTCTCTGCATCTACACCCATTACTTTCTCATTCATCCCTCATCACCTCTCTCTTTTACTTTGACATGACTCTCTGTGGACAACCAACACCTCATTCTGGTTCTTGTTCTCACACTCTATCTATTCCTGTTTTTTCTTTAGCTACAAATTTCCACATTCACAGAATGTATGAACAATTAATGAAGCCCTTGCACTGTATATTTAGTAAGTAGAGGAACACAAGAAACGTTCTAATTATAATAACTTCAGTCAAATGTCTAAAAAGGTATTAAAATATATACTACTGTTTTTCTTAGGTTAATCTCATTAATTTTAGAGTTTACTTAAACGTGAATATGTATGAAGTACTTTGAAATGAACTTGAATAAAGGGCACTTTTTGTTGGTGGTGTTGTTGAGTACTAATTGAGACTTCTAGTTCCAACAGTATGTCTCGAATAGAACGAATCTTTGACATGTTTTCTGCACCAAACTCGAAACCATCTGGAGAGGATAGAAACTACCAATTTCTAAGCCACGAAGTTCAAAGTTCTTTAATTCTTCTCTGTAGTCTCTGCTGTAGTTTTTCAAGTCCTTTCTTTACGATATAAATATCCTTTCTCAAAAGAGTTACGTGTCCAAAGGTGTGACCAGGTTCGAAAGAATCAACCATCCGTACCTTTTTTTTATTGTGGAAATGGATTGACTCACTAACTATTTAATTATAGTTAGTTTCAATTTATTATCAACTTGTATCATGTCGGTATGTATATTCAATGCTTATAACTTAGGTGTACTGTAGGGCCTAGCTACTACATTTCTCCATGCAAATAATGCTTTCTTAAAAATAACTACAAATGAGTAATTTATTGATTATATTTATATGCCAAAGTGAAAGAATAACTCCAAACCTTATCATATATTCACATCTCTATAGTTCTTATTTCTCCTTGGGTGAAAATAACAAATATATTTATTTGGTAGCAGATACATGCATGTGTTTTTAGTCCAATAATATTTATGCGGGGTAAAAGAATAAAGCATGGTTGAATAAGACCCAATATTTTGCGCTTGGTGAGAGAGAAACAGAGTTGATCCCTGTAGGCCAGGTTTGTCCCTGAAATAATGAGAGAAAAAAAAAAAAAAAAAAAAAAAAAAAAAAAAAAAAAAAAAAGAGAGAATCAGAAAAGTAGTGGAAAAATAAAAGCTTAACGTTAACAAGAGGGGTACTACACAGCTAGGCCCACATCGCTTAACCAACCAATGCCTCTAGTTCCAAACCAAAGCAACTGAACTGCACTACACCTTCCCATAAATACCACACAACCACCCCTCCTTCTTCTCCCAAAGCTTCTCTCTCTGTAATTTCTATGAACCCTGTTCTTCTCGCCGCTGTGGTTCCACGATGTTAATTGAGACTAGCTGTGCTCGTGATTCTGGGATGAGTTCAGAGACTGTGAATTCCACGCAGCGAACTTCCATGAGCAACGAGAGCGTTTGCAGCACCAGCTTCAGCCGCCTCTCCTTCGACCTCCCCCCTTCCTCCTCCTCGCCGGAGAGCCTGTTCGTGAAGCCGCACCGCTCCTCCGACTTCGCCTACTCCGCCATCCTCCGCCGCCAGTCCGCCCTCACCTTCCGCGACTTCCATCTCCTCCGCCGCATCGGCGCCGGCGACATCGGCACCGTGTACCTCTGCCGCCTCCGCCACGACGAGGACGAGTGCTTCTACGCGATGAAGGTGGTGGACAAGGAGGCGGTGGCGCTGAAGAAGAAGGCGCAGAGAGCAGAGATGGAGAGAAAGATTCTGAAGATGGTGGACCACCCCTTTCTCCCTACGCTCTACGCGGAGTTCGAGGCCTCGCATTTCTCTTGCATTGTTATGGAGTATTGCTCCGGTGGAGACTTGCACTCCCTTCGATACAACCACCCTAATAAACGCTTCTCTCTCTCCTCTGCCAGGTAACTTATCCATCGCCCAAACTTTCTTCTTCTTCTTCTTTTGTTGTCATCATCATCTTCTCGCTGTTTTGTCCTTCAATAATCTCACTTTGCCCAAACTAATACATTTTTTCTTTCTTCTTTTCCTCTCCAAATACCTTCTTATTCCCATCAAACAATAACTAATATTTTTTATTTCTTTCCAATTTGTCATAACATGATTTATAGCTTATTGTTAATTCAAGTCAACAACTTTAAACTCCTCTAATTCAGTCCCAGCTCAACACATACATCTGTAGCCATCTGGTAATTGAATATAAAATTTCAGTTAGTATTATAACCTTTTGAGAACTCGGTAAATATGTCTTTAACCATGTTATAAAAAAATACTGCCTTTCTAAAAGTTTTTTTTTTCATGCCTACATATAGTGAAAAAAACCTTGTGCTTATTGAATATGCTTAATTTTAGAACAAAAATATAGTTAAGCTCGTTTTCTTGTCATACTAAGTTTAATAATTGATTATTTATTTTTCTCACTCGATCTAATTATTATATTTTTAATTTCTTCGCATATCTCAATGAAAGTACTTTTTTTTATTTTCCAGGTTTATTTATTTTTAATATTTCTGAACGTAATACATTAATATTAGCATTATTTTTATTTTTAATGTAGGAAATTTCTAATTTCCGAGGAAAAAAAAATCAAATTAATACATTACGTCTTGATTATTTAATCTCATCACCCAATTTCAAAAAGGAAATATTTGGTAGTTATTTGAAAAATAATTGAAAGGTTTTCAATTTATCTTTATATTATCTTATTCCAAAATCTATAATTAGAATTATGTTGATAATATTATAAAATTAAAGGAAGTTTTGCAACACATTTTGATAATTTTATCTGTATGAACAGTGAAAGAAAAAAAAAAAGAAAACACTATCTGAAAACACAAAAAAAGGATATAGTGGATGAACATGGGTAGATGAGGAGGGGAATCGAAATTTGTTTTGGTAAAGTTTGAATGGAAGGAAGCAGAAGAAGCGTTTTGTTTTGTGACTTTGGAGAAACATAGTTAGTGTTTATTAATTGTTGCACATGCATTAATATTCTCGTTTGTTACAGGTTTTACGCGGCTGAAGTACTGGTGGCGTTGGAGTATCTCCACATGCTGGGAATAATCTACAGAGATCTAAAGCCAGAAAACGTGTTGGTCAGATCAGACGGTCACATCATGCTTTCTGATTTCGATCTCTCTCTCTGCTCCCATGCAATCCCCGCCGTTGAATCCCCTGACTGTTCGCTCGATCCTGCATTCGCACGCACGTTACCCTACACCCGCCAGTACTCCACCCCGTTCTCCTGCCTCTCCAACCGCGTATTCCGGTCCAGGAAGGTCCAAACCCTCCAACCGAACCGCCTCTTCGTTGCCGAACCGGTTGGGGCTCGCTCCTGCTCTTTCGTGGGGACACACGAGTACGTGTCACCGGAAGTGGCCTCCGGGAACTCCCACGGCAACGCCGTCGACTGGTGGTCCTTCGGGATATTCATCTACGAGATGGTGTACGGTCGCACACCCTTCGCCGGTCCATCGAACGAGGCTACTCTGCGCAACATCATAAAAAACCCCCTGGCCTTTCCCACCGCCACGCCCTCCACCACGCTTGAAACGCATGCGCGGAACCTCATCTCCGGGTTGCTCAACAAGGACCCTAACCGCAGGCTTGGGTCGAAGCGCGGCGCCGCCGACGTCAAGAAGCACCCTTTCTTCGCTGGGCTCAATCTCGCGCTCATACGAATGGTGACGCCGCCGGAGGTCCCCTCCCTGAGAAGACACAAAACGACGCCGTTTTATCCCGCTAACGATAACGGCAACGTAAATAACATTAGACATGAGCTAACGGCGTTTGATTACTTTTGAAAATCCAATGATGGACGCACTCTGCGCCACGTGTTGAGTCGGTGCCACCCAGATTTTGTAATTGGCAGATGACTTATGTGTATAATTTTTAGCTGTCCTTTCTTTTTGTACCCTTCTTTTAATTCTAATATAGTTTGATACTTACATTCCACTTTCTTTTCACCTTTATCTATATTTTTTGGCATCTCTATAATATTATGTTAAGATGATGCTGGGACACCAATGAAAAGGAAAACAACTTAATTATTTTCATCGTAGAAAAATGTGGGAATGGGCAACTTGTGCACAAATGTTGTCATACCATACTATTGAGATCATAATTTTTTTTTTTCTCTTTTTTCTTATGATTGGATCGAGGCTATGGTCTTATCTTAATCATAACATGGGTCTGTCTTCTCCTTTCATGGTATGCTTGGAGAGGAGACAACCATGAAAAAATAACTTGGCATTGCTAAATACGGAATATTCCTTGCTTAATTTCTTCTCCTCAAATCACACTTTAGGATGAGCAGAGACTCGTAAAGGAGGAACTGGGGAAGGCATTGCATAAGTTCAAAAAAACTCAATTCTATACTCCAGTATCTTACTTTTGTGGTGTTGTTTTTTAATAGAGTATCATTGTATTATCTAATAACTAATCAAATGAGAAACGTGTTATTTAATTTATCAAATAATAATATAAAAATACTACTAATAATAAACAAGGGTTTGATTTTCCCTACTGACAGCACAGTTACACCTTAAATTAAATATTTTACTCTCTCTCGCATTGAAAATCTGCTCTTGTCTTTGAATTTTTTTGTTGACTCATTACTTCCATTTCAAACTGATTCCGACGCAATGAAACTGTTTGACACGCAACTCTTTATTACACTTAGAAATGCTTTGGAAAAGCACAAAACTATTTGAATTTAGTGGGGATACCATTGAGAACCCAATTATTTTATACAACCATTCTATAATTAGTTTTATTATTTTTATTGATAATTTAATTCATATTTTAGTATTAAATAATAGTTATCATTTGGTTATTTTAAACAAGTTTGTTGTTAGTACATTTTTTTCCTTGAATTTACTTGTAATTCGCAAATAAAGTTTCCAAGTCACGTATGGTTATGTGTTTGATTTCTCCATAAAATCAATTCAACACGGATTGTTGAGTATATGGAAAGATATGAAACGATGCATCACTAAAGTTATTGTATGTGAAATATTACATACATTACTTTATCATAATAACAAAATTTAAATCTAAATTTCATGTAAATTCGAATTTATAACGCATTGACATGTTACTTTAGGAGTTTAATAACTCATTAAATTCATCAAATAATAACAAAACAACAATTACTATATGACATTTTAAATTTTATCATTAATAAATTCATTTAATTAAGTAAGACCAAAGCAACAAAAAAATATTCGAATTGTTAAGTTAATAACCATTAATGAATTGAAAATATTATATAAAAACACTCTCATACATTTTACCCTGTTTCTTTGCAATATATAGATGTTATTATAAATGTCAAACAAAACAGGAAGAAATGTGTTCGTGTACTAACATGTTTGAAAAAAGAAATTATTTTAATTTTTTTGAGAACATCAAAAAGTTTTGAAAAGGAATTTGTTGACAAACATGTAATAAAGAAGAAGAAAATGTCATGGCTCATCTCAGAAAGATGATAGAGAACCTTTGGGAACTTGAGCTGCTTCATTAGGCTTTTACTGAGAAGCCTTTTGAAAACGCGAAAGGCCTACCCCTATTGCGTAGACTAGTTGAAAGTAAGCAGCATATTCATCTGTGAATGTGTGTCAAATACTGAAAATAATCTAATTTTAGTTCCAATTTCTTCTTCTCAAATATTCCATATTCTTCCTAATTTTACACACACACAAAAGTTAGGCTTATGAACTGTCGTGCCTGTCTCTCCATCTCAAATCTATATCAGGATCAACACAACCGTGACTTCTGCCAAACTATACTAGTATTTTCACATGCATTGGACAAAGCAAAAAATACCACTATTAAATATTTTATTATTACTATTTATCACAATATTTTTCACTTAATTTAGTTGATACTATCCTCACCCGATATACTGGGTACTTAAAATCATATATGAGATTTACGGAACATTATACTTAACAAGTCTTTATATGTAACAGCTAGATAACTTTTATTATCCTTGATTTAGACTTAAAACTTATATATATATATATATATATATATCACGTGCTATAGCAAGTATTACCTATTTTATTATTTAGCTTTCATATTTATTAATACACTTTTTCATTCACCTCATTAATAGCATATCTCAAAACTAAAACAACTCGGGTCCTGGAGTCGATCTCATCAAAATACTAATTTAAATCTCGGTAAAAATAGTTATTATTTTTAAAACAAATTTTTTTCATAACCATTAACACGATTTTTGTGGTGCGTACCGAACAATAAATGTTAGATTTCCCCTCAATTAAAGTTAAAGTCTTTTGATATTATATAAATAAATGTAAGTCTATTTTAAAAAAATATTGGATCAATCAAATTACTCACTATGATATATATAGTCCCTGCACAGAAATTAAACAATCACAAATCTCAATAAATTGATTGAATTAGAGTTAAAATTCATTTCTTAATAAATTAAAAAGAAAAAATCATGGTATATGCATGTAAGGATTCCCCAATTGACTTTTAACAAAATTAATTATTAAATTACAGTTTAATCGACTTAATTTGTTCAATGCAAAACTTCATTTTCAAAACCTTCCTAACTCCACTCTTAATTTGTAAATTATATGTCAAACATGGCGGTGATAGACTAATGGTATACGACTATTTTTGCTTTACCTGGCAGAAGCATAAATATAATATCGCATCCTACAGGAAATGGTGAAAGCCATAATGCGTGCGATTCGCGTAAAGAAATTGATGCAAGACTTTATTAGGATGTTGTTTTTGACATGTCACAGAATGCTTTGTATAGAGATAGAAATATAAATTAAGAGATGGTTGCAACTTTTACAAGTTGTGCAGATGGATGCAGAATCCGAGAATCGATTCCTCCCAGCTCATTCAAATTCTGTGTTTTTGCTTTCAGATGCCGTTTTCACGTTTTCAGGCTTTACAGATATGTACCATTCTCATCAAAAAAATAAACACTATACCCTAACATTACAACATATCATATATCATCTCTTCGATTCCTTTCCCTTTTCCGGTTAGAATCTCCACCAAAACGCTGTTTTATCCTCTTTTGTGCCAGACATGTTTGTTCTTTATGTATGACTCTTTGTTTCTAGAACGTTTCAGCTGCTTCAATTGCGACTTCACCTTCTGTGCTTGCCCTTTCATTTTAACACCTGTATAATCAAGCTTCATACACAATTGTTAAAACAAGTAATTTAGCTACCTTTTAAAAGATGTTTACATAAAGCAAAAAAATAAAATGTAATTATATTCAGTTTTTTTTTCTTTTAAAAATTACAGAGAACTATTTTTCTTAACTTAAATTGTGATAAAAATAACAAGTCTTCCATGCACCATAAATGAATTGCAAGTTAGCGTTTCAATTTACTTAGCATTTGGGATTCTCTGATCTAAAGAAGATTTTTTGTGTCTGACACTTTATTCTTTTGTTGGATATATTGAATTTGTTTTTAATTTCTCAAATATGGGATTAATTTTTTTGTAATTGAAAATAATGAAAAATTATCTTTCGATAGTTAGTGCGTGAAGCCAATAAGAATTTAGCTCAATTGTTTACTTAAAAACTACTTTAAATAATAAATTTAAAATAAAGTATAAATTATTTGTTGGACAGTTTTAACTAATTTTAAGGTAAAAAAAATACCCTAAATGCCAACTTATATCTTTTATTAAAGACAAAACGAAAAATTGAGTAAGGGAGAAAGGAAAATTAAGAAAAAAAATACCTCAGTTATTTTTTTTTCTTTTCAAAAAAAAAAAATCACAGCTAAAAATGTCTCCGCTTCTACGTATAAAATTTTCATTCCACAAAAATCTTATAAATTGATTATTCAATAACTAATGTAGATTATAACACAGTGATAAATTTACAATATTTACAAATTTTTATGTTGAGTGTTTAGGAATTAATATATAAATTATTATTTTATATTAATTCAAGTGATAAGCCATGTAGAATTGTAAAAGGTGTTTAAAACTCTCCACATTTATTATCTTTATTGTTGTACACTCCTCTTCACTACATATATAAATCCAATAATAATCTTATTTCACCATATATTTAAATGAAATATTAACGATTATATATAAATAAAAATTTTCTTTTCTTCCAGATATTGGTAGATATATATGTATAAATATGTATTGATTAAAATAGGATAAATACAAATTACTTGTACCAAGAGCAGAAGAAACATATATCTCACTATGGGTTAACTTTTTAACTTTAAACTAACCTTTTGGTTAATTTAATAAATATAGCCATCATTCCAAATTTAAACTTGTGTTTTCTAATACTTTTATCAAGCTCTATTATATCAACTTTGACTGTTAATAGAACTCAAATTTAATTTATTTTTATTTTAAGTTTTTTCATATTTTCAAAAATGACAAAGAATTTACCATTTGATAGAAAATAAAAGGAAGTAAATAGAATTTATTTTCGGAAAGAATTTCAAAACTAATAAGATGATGGTGCTTAAAATGAAAATTTTGTAGGTAATATTTACTAAGTATTTAACATGCAGCCTCATTTATTCTTAATCTATTTATAAAATGGAATTATATGAAAGTGTGTTAAAAGTAGATGAGAGCAATGATAAATAATATATACACTTATATTGTATTTTCACCTATAATGCAAAGAGTGTTAAAATATATATATATATATATATATATATATATATATATATATATATATATATATATATATATATATATATATATAAAGAAGGTGACACGTGGCATTGAAAGAGAAGAGAAAGTGAAGTAACAGTGGCATTGTCCATGTGAACTCTAAACCAATGTCTCCTCTCTTCATCACAGACACAACCCCACCTACCTTCATTTCATCTTATCATTTCCTCCAATTTTTTATTACACATTTCTTTTTTGTTTTAATAAATTACTTTGACTCCACCTATTATTTTAAATATTTTTAATTTATTCTTTTTAAGTATAATTAATATAGTTCTTTTTACGAAATTATGATAACAACATTATAATAATAAGAATGATATATAAAATAATACATCAACATGAGCAACAAATATAAGATATTAATGTAAAAATATTATCGTAATTATGATAGAATGAATTATATTAACTAGTTTAAAAAAGACATTGAGGACATTCAAAATCAGATTGAAATAATCATGATATCAGCGAAAAAAAAACTGTTAAACCAATTTTCTTCTACTACAATATTATTTCTAATTATCATATTTATCAATATCCATGTTTAGGTATTAAATATAAAATAATCGGAAAGATGTCATAAAATAAGTTAAGTTAAATTAAAAAATACAATGTAAAGTAAATTGTACAAATTGTTACTCCATCGTGATAAGTTTTAACAATAAAATAATTTTGTTTTGAAAAATAATAAAAAAATCCAAAATATGTGAAAAAAGTATTTCTTTATTATAAAAACTCAAAAACTTGAAGTGCATGTAATTTCAAACTCTTATTCTTATTTTGTTTTGTAAAGAATAATTTATGGAAAATAAATAACTTAATAATAAATTATCATTTTAATATACAACTTTTCCAAACAATTGCACACTACCATCAAACTCTAAAATTTATAATACTTGAAAAGATATAGAACCTAAAAAATATTTAATATATTATTGAAAAATAGTATATATTTTTTTATACTGCTTATTAAGTATAATAATTATCTTTTATCCAAAACCTGAACATTGAAACAATAAATTAATCTTATTTAACATTATCATTTTTATTCCGTCTAAGATTTAGATTTACATTTGAATTTCTATCATTTATTTTTAATTTATTTTATATATATATATATATATATATATATATATATATATATATATGACACATCTTAACACCGAACTATTATCATTTTGCTAATTGTAACATTAAAGTTTTATATTTTTCAAAACACTTTTAACATT
>Ga0209700_101843_pt1 | contig 43905 bp, 30 predicted proteins | sample SiratroredBW_FD_187528 | JGI IMG/M metagenome (GOLD analysis project Ga0209700, IMG submission 187528) | Root nodule microbial communities of legume samples collected from California, USA - Siratro red BW (SPAdes) (version 2) | ecosystem: Host-associated > Plants > Roots > Nodule | place: USA... | reverse complement strand
CACATTTCTAGATCCTAGACTCAAGTCTTCAAACTTCACGAAATCTTCATCCATCCTTCACATGATCTAGAGCATCTTCACTTGGTTGAATTCATCAAATCACTGCATCAGTTTACTGGTGCTAACAGTTTAAAATGCATTGGTTGTTTACAAGCCAAGTCTAAGGTTATGCCTCATGAAATGTATTCACGTTTACCTATTGCTTGTGCTCCTTGGGAGGATATTAGTATGAACTTTGTCCTCGGTTTACCTAGGACCCAAAGGCACTTTGATTCTATTTTTGTGGTAGTATATTAGTTTAGCAAAATGGCTCATTTTGTTCCCTACCACAAAATTGATGATGCGAGCAACATAACAAAACTCTTCTTGAGGGATGTAGTTAAACTTCAAAGATTACCCAAAACCATAGTTTCTGATAGAGATCCAAAGTTCATCAGTCATTTTTGGAGAACACCCTAGGGATGATTGGGAACTAAACTTAACTTTTCTAGTTCTTGTCATCCTCAAACGGATCGGCAAATAAAAGTTGTTAATAGATCTTTATCAACTATGCTTAGGGCAGTCTTGAGGGCTAACCACATTGAGTTTGGTTGCAATAGGGTAGTCCAGAAAACTACTCAACTTTCTCCCTTTGAAGTTGTGTATGGTTTTAACCGTCTCACTCCCATGGATTTACCACCTTTTCCCAACTCACGAGAACTTATTCACAAGGAAGGGACATCTAGGGCTAATTTTTTGAGAAAATTGCATGAGAAGGTTAAAATACAACAACAAAGTGAGAGGTATACTCAGCAAAACAATAAGGGGAAGCGGGAGATAATTGTTGAGGAGGGTGATTGAGTTTGGCCTCACTTGAGAAAAGATAGATTTCCAAAACAAAGGAAGTCAAAAGTCAACCCTCGTGGTGATGGACCTTTCCAAATCCTCAAAAATATCAACAATAATGCTTATCAATTAGATTTTCGTACAGATTATGGGCTACATGCTACCTTTAATGTCACTGACTTAATTCCTTTTACAGATTGGTGATGGGGCAGACACTTTAGATTTGAGGAAAAATCATCTTCAGGAGGGATGATGGAAGAAGGCCTAGACAAGGTCCCACCACAAGATCTATGGCTAAGAAAATAGAGGAGAAATGGGAGTGTGTGGCATAAATGCACACCAAGATGCTGGCAATTTTGACTCCCTGACATTTTGAAAATTGTATAAAACCTTATAACATAAAAAAACATTCAATTTAGGAGTAGAATAAATTTTCAAAGCCGTGACGTAGACGTGCAAGGGTTAATGATGAACCTCCAAGGCCATGGTTGGGCACGAATCTTGAAACCAGATATGGACGGAGAATTGGCAACGAAATTGTAGCAGTTCAAGGCATGAAAGACAATGTATTTCAATGCAGAAAATTTCTCAAGAAATGGAGAGGAAGAGAAGAGAGGTTAGGTCAACTATTCAAAGGTTCTAGGCTATACAAGATGTGTTAACCTAGGGAGGAGCTCAAGCAAGTGTGTGCTGGAAAATTTTCAGCACTTCACTATATTCATTCAAGCTAAATTTCAAAGGTTGAATACATGAATTTATAGCCTCCCAAGTCAGTCAACTTGTAGCCATAAGTTAGTGGGAAATTCAAATTTAAAATTCCTAGATCTTCTATCAGTTAGGGTCAGGGTTAGCATGCCTAAGCCCTTCCTCCTCGTGTCACATCCCTATAGGAGGAGCAAATTCTTTAGATGTAATTATGTTCAAATGATGCATGTGTATATGAGTTATATGCCTATGTCACAACCAAGTTTCATCGCTACTAGATAGGAAGCAGTTTAGGATAGAATCAGTACAATCTATGTTTAACATGTCTACATTATTGATTCTTTTACCGACAAGATATGTTCTCCTTGAATCTGCATTGGATATGAGATAAATTTCTAGTTCAAAGGTGACTTGAAACCCTTTGTCACATAGTTGCTTGATGCTCAACAAGTTATGCTTCATCCCTTCAACTAGAACACATCCTTGATGATCAAGGAGTCTTTGTCCCGTTTGTCTCCACTTCTGAAGATTCTACCCTTGTTTTTGTCTCAATAAGTGACAAAACCACCATATTTTCCATTCAAATTTGTAAGCAGTGATGCATCTCCTGTCATATGTTTCGAGCAACCACTATCCAAATAGTAAAGCCTATTCTTGGCTGCACCTTTTCCTGCAAAACAAATTAAGTTTTAAAAGTTGGTACCCTATTAAACTTGGATCCAAATCTATTAGCAGTACCATTTGGTACCCACCTTACCAAGCCATTTGGAACATCAGATAGTATAATTCTACATGTCGTAGCATAATAGACATTTTTGCAAACATTAAAAGCAGGTTTGAAAAGGTGAGGCTTGTTTCTTGCTATGATTGAAAAGGCTGTTAAACTTTCTAGTTTTATTTTTCTTTCTAAAAAACTGGTTTAAAACCAATGAAAACTTTGTCAACAACATTCAAATTTGTGGTTCCCATAGTCAGTTTTGAAGCAGTTTTTACGAGATATTTTACTTTGGCTTGTAGAACCTCACAGTTTTCACATTTGGTTTAGGGTTAACTGGATTCACACACATGGTTAGAAGACTTATAAATCATGTTTAAATGCTTAAAGTCATAATTTATAGTTTTTAGTTATTCTTCAAATGAGTTGACTCGATGGAAAAAGAACCAGGCCAGGCCCAATCACAAGATCGATGACCAGACATTTTGCAATTCAAGAGGAGTCAAAAGCACCTATACAAATCAAGATGCTGACAACTCTAAACTTTGTAGTCCATTTGTAAATTGCAAATTGTAAACATAGTATAGGAAACTTTTTCTTTGTAAAAATAAACCCTATGTGCTTTAGGGTTAGAAAAGCACCTAGGTTAGGGTTAGTCCTTTTAGGTAGCGCTTCCTTCTAAAGATGCCACATGACACTTCTTCATTGGACGACAATATTGATTAACTTAGGGTTTGGAGACTTGCTTCACATGCTAGGTAACACTAACCCTATAGTGGGATGCAAGCTAGGTCATCTAGGAAGCTTAGGTCATACACTACTTTAGAGAGGATTGCATGGGAACCTTTATTTCCTATATATAAATGCATAGGCTTCATGTAATTTAAGCTTGATATTGATAACGAAGTGCTGCCAAAATTTCAACTCATTTTCTCACATTTCTCCTTTGAGTCTCTTCTACAAGAAGTCTTGAAGAACCTTTGAAGGTTGGCCCAACCTCCTTCCAACACCACCTTCATCCATTGATCCATCACCTTCACAGTTATTTTCACTTGTTCTCGCTTCTACTTCCAAGAAGAACTCCATTCCTCCATTTGCTTTGGTTCAAGTCTCTTTTATACGTTGCATCAATTTATAGAATGCTAAGAACCAATCGGACCACTGGAGTCTTCTATCATGACTCTTTCTTCCAACCAATTGTTTTAAACCCTTCAATCGGTTGTTTGACAGGTCTAATTTGTTTGCTTCATCATGTGTCTCTAAAAATGCTTGAAGAAAAGTGCTACAATTTTCAAGATTCAAGGAGATGTTAGCGTTAGCACTACTTACTTCAGATTGGTTTCTAGCCATCAAAGACTAGTTGGCTTCCTCATCCTCTTTTGATGAAAAACTAGTTGAAGATTCGTTCTCATCCCATGCAATGTAAGTTCTTTTCCATTTGATGTTCTTCCTGAATTTCTTCTTGTCCTTGGCCTTTTCTTTATGGATCAGGTTTGGACACTCAACCTCGATATGACCCTACTTGTCACATCCAAAGCAAGTGAAATTAGCAAAATTAGAATCAGGTTTCTTGGTATACCTTTTAGTTTGTTGATTATTCTCTTTCCTCTCTTTTTCATAAACTTGTTGACTTTTCTGGTTACCATATTGAGAGTTTTTGTTTCACTATCTACACTGGATCCAACCTCACTGATTTCTTCATCTAAAGCAGCAGATTTGAGTGCTAGACCCCTAACTTTTCTGTCTCCATTTTCCTACTCCTTTAGCCTATTCATTTCGAGCTCATGCTCATTGAGTTTTCCAAACAAAGTTGTTGTACTCAAGGTAGTGAGGTCTCTGGTTTCAAAAATTGTAGTGACCTTTAGCTGCCAAGTCCTATCAAGACATTTCAAGATCTTTATATTGATCTCCTCCTTATCAAAAACCTTCCTAAAGACTAATTAAATGGTTCACAATATGTGTGAATCTTTTCTGCTCATTTGCTATGGTCTCTCTAGGTTGCATTCAAAAAAGTTTATATTGTTGAATGAGAGTATGCTTCCTTACATGCTTCACATCACTTGTTCCTTTATGTGTAATATCAAGAATGTCCAACATCTCCTTGTTGAAGTACACTCGGGTACCCTAAAAAACTCACCCAAGCTTAAAGTTGAAGTTATGATATTCTTTGTCATGTAATAAAACTGAGCTTTCTTGCTCTCAACTTTTATTCCATTAAGACCAAGGTTTATTACCAGTTTCACCATTTATAATAGATTTAGGCACATAAGATCCATTTACAACTGCATACCACACACCACGGTCAAGTAATTATGTGAAAAATTTTCATTCTAACTTTCTAAAACAAATAGTTCACCCCATTAAATAAAGGAGGTTTGGTTATAAATGCACCCTCTACGAAAGGCAGTTTTCCCTCAACCATAGGATCGAAAATTTTGATTAACTTTCAAGATTTAGCTTTGATACCAATTGAAAACACTTTAGGCTATGTTCAAGGGGAGGGGTGAATTGAACTACTGAAAATTTTTGCCAAATATTGTTTAGAAAGTGATCGAAGCCGTATCTGATCAAATAATTGCAGTTAAATACAGTACTAGGAAGGGACTCATAGGTTGTCTCCCAAGGATCTAGTTCTTGTCAACGGATTAAACACAAAGAGAAATAAGGGGAGGGGGGGGTTGTTGTGAAATAACTAGGTTTAATAAAATAAAAATAAAACAATAACCAAATTAGATTTTCTTAACCGAAATTTAAATTACCCTCTTGATTAGATTGCAATTTGCTTATCACAAGATACAAAATTCTTGCTCAACTTATTGAACCCTAATTCCAACCCGAATTAATTAACTAAGTGATAACTAACACAAGTTTTCCTTATGCAAATTAAACATTCACATACATCATTCATTCCATGCCAACAACCAGTGACTCACTCCATTAAGCATGAACAGAGACATGAAATTCATATTAACTGAAACATTAAGCATGAATTAGTAAAACCATTAAGCACAGAAGTAAATTGATGAAGAGTTAAGAGACAAAAAGAGGAAATAACACAACAGCAACCTCAAAGCTTCTTTGCAATCTGAATCAAAAGGATAACCTTATAAATTAACCTTCCATTAAATTTGAATAAAACAAATGGAAATTAAATGAAAAATGGAATTAAAACAGAAACAAAATTAAATTAAAGCAGGAACAAAATTAAATTAAAACATAAACGAAATTAAATTAGAGAGAGAAGAAAATAAATACAGAGCCAGTCTTTCCAGAGAGATAACGAATTGAATCCCAAAAGTTGAGAATAAAGAACGGTATGTTTCTCTATCTGCCCCTCTGTAACAGGCGGCTAGACCTAAATAAGTGCCCAACACTAAACCTAATGAGCCCAAATTTATTCAATTCTGGTCCAACGAATAAAAACTGAAAATAAAAACTGATAATGTAGCAGCTCCTCTTCAATTCCAAAATTAATTTCTAAGCCCAATAAAATTCCAAAGTTGCCCTGAAAATAATAATAAAATTAGCTCAGAAAATCCGAATTAAATAAAATTACGAATTTCTGGTAAATGAAGCCCAAACAATAAAATAGATAAAATAATAAGCAGTTAAACACAAATCACTAATAAAAATAGGTACATAAAGACAAGTAAGTAGGGAAAAATAATGACTCATCAGAAAGAATGAAAGTTTACACTGAATTCGCTTAATTGCAGTTTTTAAGCATACACTAGAAAAACAATGAATTGAAATTTAAAAACAATCGATTTAAATTTAACATAGCAAGACTTATAAGGAAAAATTAATCAATTGAATTACCAAACAATCAATTGAAATAACCTCCAAAATTTTCAACACAAAATATTAATCACTTGCAAATAATAAACAATCAATTTAATAGACAAACCAGTGAATATAAAATTTTCAGATTATTGCCGGAAGAAAAACAATTGATTGAGTTACATAGTTAATAAATTGAAATTTTTTGAATTAATTATGTGTCAGAAGAATCAATCAAATTCAGTTAAAATCAGTATATATAGTTGAAGATACTAAAAGAAATTAGTCTAATCAAAGATGATTATATAGTGAAAAACAGTATTCGCGGTAACCTTATCAAAATAAGTTTAAACCAAAATAAAATAAAATATAAGTGAGTGCAGTACGCAAAAATCAGTTGGTTGATTTCGAAAATAGTTGATTGATTTTTATCCAGATGCAGTGATAATGTAGTGAAATCAGATGTGAATCAAGATTGAGGGAGAGAGAGATCAAACACACAACATAACAATGGTTCACTCTTCCTCAAGGGCTACATCCACTTTTCCTTTCCAACAAGCAAAGAAAGTTCACTAATCACACTCAATTGTAAACCCTATATAATCTAGAGTCCTTCTTGCACCTTGCAAGTAACATACAAAATCTTGTAGCACCCTGCAACAAACATGTAGAGTCAAATTAAACCACAACAAATACTAAAACACAACTATAAAGCGTTATAGTAGTTCTAAAAACAACAAATTGAATGTAAATTTTACACTAAAACACCACTACAATAGTTTTGAGGCAAAATATTCTCAAGAACCAGTTGCAAAATACTTCCCTAAATCTGAATCTGATGTAAACAAGTGCAGAAATGTCACAGACTAGTGGAGGCACAACAAGAACCTTTTCTTGAAGGTTTCTTGATTAAAGATTCACTTTTCTCTGATGAAAAAGAATTTTGCTCTTATCTTGAACTGCAAAACAATGTTAATTCTCAGTTCTCTCTTTCTGTATTTTGTGTATCAAAAAAGTTATGAAAAACATGATTTAAAACAACTTAAAAATAGATTAAAAAATAGTTATTCATTAAAACTATTAGTTATGAAAAATTGATCGATTGAAAATCCTATTAAATCAATTGATTTTACTTGACAAAATTTTTGCTTATTTTTCTTTTTCAAAAACAATTTCAAATTAATTTCTTAAGACTTCTTCGATCAACCACTGATTTATGAACCTTGCACGTGATCTAATCAAAACACACCATTCTAAAAAGCTACGATAAAACCTTCAAATCATCTTAAACTGGAATGTCTTTGGGTCAACTTCACTTTGACTTTACTTTGATTGCTCTTTATGGTTCTTAACTTCTCTTGACTTCAACAAATAAAAAATCTACAAGATTTCTAATAACCTAAGATCGTTTCCTCTTGTCCTATTAAGAACTAACCCCTAGAGGTTAGCTTTGATACCAACTAAATATGCAGTTGGCTCTAGAAGGGGGTTGGATGGAGCCTACAAACTAAATTGGCAGTGGATAATAAATAAGTGATAATAAAACTTAATTCTGAGGCACACAAGATTTATCCTAGTTCACTCAAACTTGAGCTACATCCAATCGCTTTAAGCAATTGCTTAAGAGCTTTCACTAATCTACTGATTAGAACAAGTATTATCTCCTTTCCAAGTTACTACAAGTACACAAACCTCTTGAGGTTACAACGAGTACACGAACCTCTCCAGGTTATCATGAGTACACAAACCTCTTCAGATTATCATGAGTATACAAACCTCTTCAGATTATTGGAGTAAACAAGCCTATTTAGGTTATACCAGTCCCAATCTCTCCTTGAGATCAAGACCACAAAAGATTGAAGGACACACTATCAAAAGAGAGAACCATGAAAGCTCACAAGGGTTACTTCACAATGGTTTCACACAATCTAAAACTATATATGCTCTCAATAACATAGATTTACAATAGACACTTAGATATTTAGTAAATTCTCTATTTCTTCAATGTATTGTACGGTGTATTTCTCTTTTTGCTTCTTATTTTCTTCAACTTGAAATTGTTTCTCTAGCTTTGTAAAAACTAGTCATTGGATGCTTGAAAGGGAATCTTAACCATCTAACGTTGAAACTAGTCATTGAGAGAACAACTTCTATTCTTGATTCTGCATTAAAACTAACTTTATCTGTATATAGAAACAATTTAAACAAGACAAGATATCTTTGATTTAAAACAATTAATGAAGTTTAAACATTTCATAATAATTTGAATAATTTCTATTACGAACAAATTTTAACGTTAAAGTACGACATGTTATAAAATCTTATCTTTGATCTTTATGAGAAAGACACGTTAATTTTTTTTCAAATTTAGATACAGATAAAATCAAAAATGTGTAAAACAAAATCATTTTGAATTGCTTTTGTATTTAGCAATACCAACACAACAGTTCAATCTTAATTTCAAAAAAAATTTTGCAAATACATATAGGTAAATAAAATACGCTAAATCGAATTAATTTTGTTGTAAGAAAAACGTGATAAAACCATGGACAGGGTGCAGAGAATGATTTGATCTCAATAAAATTAAAAGCAAATTTTAAAACAGCTTTAAAACATTTAATACTTTTATATTTATTTATTTTTAACTTTTTTCTTTTTTTAATTTTAAACAAAAGTAATTAATAAAATAATAGTAAATAAACACTTATTTGGGTATGCAGTTCATCTGTACATACTTATAATCTTTAGAGATATGTGAATATTACTGTAACAAACACATAAGATCATCAAATACAAACACATACTTAGAGTATTATTATCATCAAAACTTTACAAGATGATTAGATCATCTAAAGGGACTTTTAGACCGTCTAATTATTCAACACCTATAATTTCTTCATGATCATAAATACATGTTAGAAAATAATAAGTACAACAAGTAATTATAAGCCCCATTTGGAAGACCCAACCTATCTCGGTTCCATGATTAAATTGATAAAAATACATAAAAATTGTTTATGATTGGACAAATATTTAAGTAATGATAGACAATTTGTAAGGCCTTCAAAAAGGTCCAACTATTCAAGTAAAGTTGGTTGGGAGCCACATTCATTGTCGTAAGCATTTGGGCCTCAAAGGCTGATAAGGGAAACAAAATGTTGAATTTCATGATGAACTCTAAAATTAAGGTGAAGTCTTCAAAATTCTTAAATACAATGTTTGACGCCAATAAGAACAAAATGTCACAACACTTAAGCATAACATTTGACAAAGGCGCAAAATGTTACGACCTAAGGCTACCTGGACGCAATTTCGAAACATCACATCCTAGGGTGATGTGGCAATGGTTAGGTAAGCCACCCAACTGGTGTTATTCTTTAAAACCCTAAAAACTCATTATTATCTAAAAAACCCTCATTAAGCTTGGCCACATGAGCTTAGATAATAGTCACGAACAATTTAACCAATTACAAGTCGTTAAACCACAACTTCAAATATAAGGTCAGTCGCAAACCTAAACAAGTCAGCCTAAAACCTAAACAGGTTATCTAAAAAGCCCCTGAACTAACAAGTTTAATTCAAGCTCATTCATCCTTTACATCGAATTCTAAACTCAAAGGGCTTGTGTACTATTCAATACCCAAAAATGGTGATTTCATATCGAAAAAGGTGTGTCATTTACCCACAGATCTTGGGCAACCACTTATAAATCCAAATAACACATCTGTTACAAAACTAAACAACCCACTTACATTAGCAAACTAAATAAAGCCTGAAATACGTATAAGTATAACTTCATTTCACAAGACTAGGAACTAAATTCATACTTTACTCTTTTATCACTTTTTATAAACTTATTAACTTGAACGTCAAAAAGTCTTATACAAGTGAATCTCTTTTCGGTATAATCAACAAGCTCGAATAGAATTGATCCTCAAAACACCTTAAAAACATCAAGTTTAAGTCTTGGTAAAAACCTTCTACTTTAAAAAAAAATCTTCTCTACGTACATACAAAAAAATTATTCAAATAAACTATCTCTATTAAAAAAATTGTTTTTGTTATGTGAAAAGGAAATTCTGCAATTTTGTCTAATTGTAAACTTAGAAACAAAGAATTATCCTGTTAAAACTCGCCATTTATAGATACTTGAGACAAAACCGTTTGCTAATGTTGATACACCCATAAATAAAAATCAGGAATAAGTATTTTGATGCATTGTAAAAGAATTGTAGGAATTTAACAGAGATATTATATTAACCATATGTTATGAAAATAAAGAAGAAATGAATAGTAATCAATGGAAAAGAACAAAGGATGTGAGAGTGAAAAATATATCTCTCTTATCTTATTAATTAAAGAAAGTTATTCTATATTGTACATGGAATAACAAGATCAAAACAAAATAGTTACTCTAAAATAATTGCTAATAATCCTCACATAATAACAAGATCATAATAGAATCGCTAATAATCCTCACATAATAATCACTACAAAAAAAAACTGGATTTATCTACGGTAAAAATCTATAGTAATGACAAAAATTTGTCGGTAATCAGACATTACCCACGGATTACCGATGGATCAAAATCCGTAGGTAATCAGGTCGTAGGTAAACTTTCCACCAACTTTTATCCATGGGTAATTTTATTTAGTGTTTCCAACGAAATTTATTTCGTGGGTATAATTTTGCATCCTAATTTTTTTTATTTTTTATGATTAAAATTTATACTTAAGATAATTTTTATATCCTTGGCTCATTATTTATTATTATTCTTATTTAGGATTATTGTTAATGTTATATTATTTCAATAAGAGTTGAACCTAAGTCCCTTGAGTGTAAAAAGGAGCCTTTGACCACAACACCAGGCAAACTATGTGATAATATTATGATTATTATTATGCTTATACTTATGATTATAATTATTAATATTATTAATAAAATTATTATTATTATTATTCTCTTTAATAATAATATTCTTATTCTTATTATTATTAGTATTAAAAATATTTTTCGTGTAAATATAAATCTAATAATAATAATAATAAACTAATCATAAATTAAAATTATTAAAAATATTAAAAATATTTTAATATAAATATTACTAATATAAATTAAATAATTAACAATATTAATACTAATATTAATAATAATGTGTATGATATTGGTAAAAAAAAATATTAATAATATGTTAATATTAATAATAAGATTAACATTCATATTAATATTAATATTGATAATATTGTTATTAACTATTATAATAATAATAATAATAATAGTAATTCTTAATAATAATATCACAAATGTTTCTATTCTTACAGAGGCCTGAAGGCGACTTGTCCTCAAACACAGTCTTTTGTCTGGTCAGGTAGTCTTTAGTCTTGCACGAGGCGCGGGTGGGGTACCTACTAAAGGCGCTCCGATGTCAAAGTTAGTATTCGAATATCGGAGTATAAGAGTTATAGTTTTCTAGTCGCGTACCTTTTTGGGTCCACTCTCCTAGTATTTATAGAAGTTAAATTCGTACAGTAGCATCGTGACTGATTGAGGTTTCAGGGTACAACAGGCCTTGCAGACACTTCAGTGTTGTGATTGGTCGAGGTTCTGAGCAGGGTAACTTCTGCAGACACGTTATCTCTGCCATTGGTTGAGGTTTCTATGTCATTGCGGCCTTTACAGACAGCGGTTGTCAGTAGTTGCCTTTTGTCCTGGCTCGAATTGATCTCAACTCAACTTCACCCGAAAACCATCCGCTAGACTACCCTGACACCACTCGGATGTACTACATGCTTCATGCTTGGACCTTGCACGTGGACTATTCGGCCGTGGTATGCGCAACTATCCGCTAGATCACCCTAACACCAGTCGGATGTATTACATGCTTCATGTCTCAGCCTTGTCTGTGAACCATTCGACCGTGGCATGCACACTAGCCTCCCAGGCTTGAGAGCTCGGTATGATAGCCATTTTAGTGTTGTGAGTTTGGGGAGGTGTCTCTTTTCATGTGTTGACCGATCATTACCCGAGTAGACTACACGTTTCACATACCAACCTTGTCCGTGGACTGTTCGGGAGTGGTATGCACACTAGCCCCCAGGCTCGAGGGGAAGTCGAGAGGCTTACCAGTTAGTATTTGTACTAGAATTGTGCCCACAACTAGATGGCTCCTCGTTTCATCATGGTGAGTGGAATTACATGGATGACGTGGTTTCGACTCGAGATCTGCACCATTGGTGTTCTGATGGTGGGGGAGACGAAACGTCACCTGATGTGACCATTGAGTTGATGGCCCTCTATAAATAGGGGTATTATAGTTCGCTTTTTTGCAGAATTCCTGGTTTTGATTTTCATTGTCCGATATCCGGCATCTATTGTGTGAGGGTGGCTAAGTGTTTTGCTTTCATTCCGAGAGGTAACGATGTCTTCCATACCTTCTTCTTCGTCATTTACTTCCGCTGAGTCTTTGGGTAGTTTGTCCTCTAGGGGTTCCGCTCAAGGTGGAAGTTCTCGCGAAGAGGTCGGTTTGATCGAGGAGGCGTCTGGGTCTGGGGTGCGAGGGAGTTGCGTTGACGCAGCTGATAGGTTAGCAGCAAAGATTGCCGAAGACAGTCTCTCTCGTTGAACAGGGTACGACTGGATCAACCATTAAGTTACTCGTTAGTTTTCGAAATATCGGTGGTCGTCAATGGTGGAAAGTTACTTAGTAGCATATCGGATTTTTGCAGACGATATACCAGAGGGGGCGATGTCCGTAGAGCGGTGCTCAGCTATTGACAACGTGTGTGATGGGCAGGAATCTTATCTGACCGACTTCTTCTTCATGTACGCCTGCCTTTTTACAGATTCACTTGTTTGGATCCCCTTTGACGAGTTTACTATGGGCGTATTATGTACCTTGAACATGGCTCCCACCCAGTTGCACCCCAACTCCTGGCGTCTCTCTGGGCTTTCCGTGTGTTGGCGAAGATGTTTCGGCTGAAACCGTCTCCACATGTATTTTTTCATTTTTATAGTGTACACCCCATGCGGCCGGTTAGGTGGTTATCATTAATAAGCCACTCAAGGGCTGCTCTCTTTACCCCTTTTCTATTCATCCTATAAGTATTTTAAGAACGCTTTGTTCAAAATAACCATTTTGCCTGCTAGGAGGCATTATTTCTTTAATGGGGATACGCCTAAGTTCCCCTTTTACTGGACAGGGGATCCTGTCGGTTATCTTTCTTGGTCGAGGTCATCCCTGACTGAGAACGACAAAAAGATGTTTGATATTATGGACCAGTTTCCTCAACAGTTTCTTTCTCTCTAACGTTGGGTGGATTTGAAGGGTATGTGTTTTTCGCTTTGACCGATTAGTGTCCGGCTTTTAACCCTGCTAAATCACCTATTGTCTTTCAGGGATCTTGGCGCAGGAGGGAGTTGAGTTCTTGGAGAGGCTGAAGAAACTCAAAGGAGAGAGATCATCTCAAACCGACAAGGGGGGAGTATCTAACACTCCTCAACAGGTTGTCCCCCCTTCACCTCAACATGCTAACCTGGCTCCCACTCCTGTTGATGACAAGAAGGGTAGAAGGAAAGATAGTGAGAAGAAGCCCTCGTCGTCTCGCCGCTCACCGAAGAAGGCCCGACCAGAAAGTCATGTGGTTGGTTTAAGTAACGTTGAGTAGCTATTGCTCCTGACTTGGCTTTTTACAAAGGGATTAACTTCTCATTGTCTTCTGCCAAGAGACGTGCGGTGAATGTGGCCTCCACTGAGGAACTTGTGAACGTATACTTTGAGATGCAAAGCCGCACTCTTTCCTTTGCCAAGGTGCTGCATGCCGAATGGGCAAAAGGTTCTTCTTTATAGGTGGCCAGATCAACTAATCGGTCGATGTTTGGAAGCGGGTACGCGTCCTTTGGGCATGCTTTGTTCAAGTCTGTGTAATCCGTGCACATCCGCCACTTGTCGTTTGGTTTCTTGACCATGACAACATTGGCCAATGTGCTTCCTTGATGAATCCAACCTCCAACAACTTTTCGGCCTCTACCCTGGCAGCAAATCTTTTCTCTTCGCCCAACTTTCGTTTCTTCTGTGTTACTGGCCATGCTTCTCTACATATCGATAAGGTGTGTATAATGATGCTGGGGTCAACTCCCAGCATATCCGCTGCAGTCCAGGCGAACATGTCACGTTGGTTCGCAGAAAATTTGCTATTTCCAGCTTTTCTCCCCTTGCCAGGGAGACTCCAATCCTCATGGTGCGCTCTGGATCCTTCAAAGGAATGATGCATACCTCCTCTCGTGGTTCTACCCTGATATCGTCTACCCTTGGGTCTAAGTCTGCCACTGCTACCACATATTCTGGTCTTTCTTCTCCCTTGGTCCTATCTCGGCCTTCATGGGCGGGTCTATTTTCTAGAGTCGCCCTCTTTGTCTAGAGGTTTGCCCCTGATATTGCACAAAACGCTTTAGGTGTCCTACTTGGATGAGTTCCTCTATCCTATCCTTCAACACCACACACTCTTCTGTGGTATGGCCATAGTTTTGGTGAAAACGACAATGTTTAGTTGTATCGACATTTCTAGGCTTGAGCACTCTCTTAGGGGTGTGAATAAGGGCCGCATGCAAAGCCTCCTCCAATATTCGGCCTCGATTGGCGTTGAGGGGCGTGTATTGGGCATATCTTAGAGGTCTGGCATCTCTCTGCTTGGCATATGGTTGTGGCGGGAGCATGTCGTCTCTGGTTGGTCGTGTATAAGCGCATATGGGTTTCTTAGACGTTGATATGTTTGTCAGGGTCTGTGGACCCGTCGTACCTGTCTATGCTCAACCCTTACCATTTAGCAGGAAACTCGGCACTTAGGATACCATCTACAAAGGGGTGGTGTCACTCCCCCTCGAGTTCTTCACGCCCTGAGCTGTTAAAAGGAGACTCTTCCTCCTCAGTATTGTCGCCCCTTTCTACCCGAGATCGGTTGGAACGGGATATGGCCTTAACCCGCTCCTCTTTTTGGACCGAGGGGGTTGGCGGCTCCGTGTATACTTTTTTCCTGTCACTATTTTCCTGCCTTAAGGCGTGCAGCTCCTCTTCGTTCTTTTGTCGCAAGGCGCATATCTCCTCCTCATTCTTCTGCCACAAAGCACGGATCTCCTCCTCGTTCCTTCGTTTCATCTCTCTCATCTCGCGCTGTAGTGAGAGGAAGAGTGACATCGGGTTTAGACTCGCCATAGTGTTGTCTTGTCTCTGATCTTGAACTTGGCTTCACGTCGATACCATTCGAGTTTATAGTTCTCCTCCGGGCCCCATGGTGGGCGCCAAATGTTCTTACAGAGGCCTGGGGGGACTTGTCCTCGAACACAGTCTTCTGTCTGGTCAGGGAGTCTTCGGTCTTGCACGAGGCGTGGATGGGATACCTGCTAAAGGCCCTCCGATACCAAAGTTAGTATTCGGACATCAGAGTATAAGAGTTATAGTTTTCTAGTTGCATACCTTTTTGGTTCCATTCTCTTAGTATTTATAGAAGTCAAATTCGTACGGCAGCGTCGTCATTGGTCGAGTTTTTAGGGTACAGCAGGCCTTGCAGACACGGCAGCGTTGTGATTGGTCGAGGTTCTGAGCAGGGTAACTTCTGCAGACACACTATCTCTACAATTGGTCGAGGTTTCTGTGTAATGGCAACCTTTACAGACTGCGGTTGTCAGTAGTTGTCTTTTGTCTTGGCTAGAATCGATCTCAACTCGGCTTCATCTGAAAACCATCCGCTAGACTACCCTGACACCACTCGGATGTACTACATGCTTCATGCTTCGGCCTTGTCCGGGGACTATTCGACTGTGGTATGTGCAACTATCCGCTAGATCACCCTGACACCACTCAGATGTATTACATGCTTCATGTCTCAGCCTTGCTCGTGGACCATTCGGCCGTGGCATGCACAGTTTCTAATATAACTGAAAATATTATTAATATAAATATAAATAAGATGAATATAAGTAGTAATAATATTTCATATATTAAAAAGCATAAAATAATAATAATATGAATATAAATAATAATAATGTTATTAATAACATTAATAATATTTTATAATATAAATATTAATAATATTAAAATATTTAAAAATATTAAAAATAACATTAATAATTGGAAAAAATATATAATATTGGTAATAATAATAATAATAATTTTAATAATATTATAACTAACAATATTAGAAATAATAATAAAAACAATAATATCAACAATAATATTATTAATATTAACATTAATAATAATAATAATAATGATAAATATAATATCAATGATAATAATACTAGTAATAGTAATAAAGAATGTTAAAAATACTATTTATTTTAATTATAATATAAGTAATATCAATAAAAATATTAATATTGTTAACAATAGTCACCTTTACTAATATTTTTATTTATAAATTAATATGAACATCATTAACAAGACATAATATTATTATTAGTAGTAGATATTACCTATAAACATAGATCCACGGACCTATCTCGGTAGGTAGTATTTACGGACCTATGTCCGTGGGTAATATTTACGAAATTATATTTGTGGATAATACTTACATACTTATTTCCGTAGATAATCTCTAAGGACCTATATCCGTGAGTGATAGCTATGGATCTATGTTCGTGGGTAATATTAAAATACTAACTATAATAATATTAACATAATAATATTAATATTATTAATTATAATACTAATAATATTATTATTATTTATTATCATTATTACTATTGATATTAATAATAATATTAATATTAATAACAAAAATAAAAGTAATATTAGTATTTTTAATAATAATACTAACACAAATTTAAAAATAATAATTTTGAGGGTAATAATAATAATGATAATAATAATAATAATAATAATAATTTTAATAACATATTAAAATATGAATAATATTCTCATAATATTAATAAAATTAATAATATCATTAATAATGTTAATATAAATAATAACATTAATATTATTAATTTTTAAGTAATATTCTCATATGTTATGTTGAATTTACCTACGAATACAAATTAGTGGATAATAATCTATATATAATGTTGAATTTACCTACTGGTACATATCTGTGGGTAATAATCCGTAGGTAATGGTGAATTTACTTACAGATACAGATTCATAGGTAATAATTCAAGGGTAATGCTGAAGTTGCCTACAAATACATATTCGTGAGAAAAGCTGAATTTATCTACGGATACAGATTCGTAGGTAATAATCTATGGGTAATTTAAGTCTTTCTTGTAGTGAATCCTCACATAATAATTATTTATTAATATTTATTAATACCCCCCGGTTCAAGATGGAGCGTAGAGATCAATTAAAGCCATCTTGGATAATAGATGTAAGAACAACTTGGGTATGAGAGGTTTTGTATAGATGTCAGAAGCCTGTGACTTAGTGTTGATAGGCAGCAAACGAAGAACACCATCGCGAACTTTTTCTCTAACCACATGGCAATCGATTTCAATGTGTTTGCTACGCTCATTAAACACAGGATTAAAAGCTAAATGTAAGTCAGACTTGTTGTCACAAAAAAAGAACTACAGTGACTTGAGGAACAATATATAAATCGCGAAGCAAATAAGACAACCATTAAATTTCACATGTTTTTGATGTCAAAGCACAATATTCAGCCTCAGAGGAGGACCGTGAAACTATGTGTTGCTTCTTGGATCGCTGAGAGATTAATGAATCACTAAGAAAAATACAGAAGTCAATAATGGAGCGGCGTGTTTGAGGGCATGATGCCTAGTTTGAGTCACAAAAACCTTTTAGTTGTAAAGGAGAATCACTAAAAAAGAAGAGCCCCCAACTAGGATTAGCTTTAAGATAACGAAGAACCCTGAGTGTGGCTTGATAATGAGCCATTGTAGGAGCTGATAAGAACTGTGAAAGATGATTGACAACAAAACAAATGTCGAACCTAGTGTTGGTCAAGTAGATGAGTTGTCCAATGAGTCGTCGATACATGGAAATATCTTCACGGAGAGGACTCTCTTTGGAATGGAGCTTTATTTGAGGATTCATAGAAGTGGTAGAAGGTTTGCATCCTAACAAGCCTGCAGCATCTAGAAGCTTTAAAGTGTATTTCATTTTTTTAAGAAAAATACCCTTGCTTGATCTAGCAACTTCTAATCCGAGGAAAAATTTCAATTCAACAAGATCCTTAATTTTGAATAAATAATTAAGTTGAGACTTGACTGAAGCAATATCTTGAGTATCATTCCCCTGTCAAAATCATATCATCAACATAGAAAAGGATGGTTGTGAATGCACCAGTAGCAGATTGTTTAGTGAATAAAGAAATATCATATTGTGATTGGGTATAACCCGAAGTTATAAGGACTGTAGACAACTTTTCATACCACTGCCTACTAGCTTGTCTGAGACCATAAAGAGATTTTCTCAGCTTGCAGACCTGACTAGGTTTTGGGGGAACTACACCTTTAGGAACCTCCATATAGACTTCTTCATGAAGATCTCCATGCAAGAAAGCATTGTTTATATCGAATTGTTCAAGGAGCCAAATTTTAGTTGTTGTAATGGCCAGTAAGAGGCTTACAGTAGTGATTTTAGCCACTGGAGAAAAAGTTTCTCTGAAATCAATGTCTTCTTGTTGTGTGAATCCCTTGGCTACTAGCGTAGCCTTGAACCTCTCAATTGAGCCATCAGCCTTGTGTTTAGTCTTATACACCCATTTGCATCCCATTGTTTGTTTTCCAATCAGAAGGTCAGCAAACTCCCAGGTTCCAGTTTGAACTAAAGCATTAATCTCATCATCCAATGGCTTTCCTCCAGTTCTCATGCTTCACTGCCTGTGCATAAGTTTTGGGTTCTACAATGGAAGAGATACTAAATGCAAAATGCTTATGATTGTTAGAAAATTTTGAGTAATTAACAAAACTGAAAATAAGATATTTAACTAAAGAGGAATTTTTGCTCTCTATGCCCACAACTATGTTGCAATGAAAATCTTTGAGGTTAGCAGGAGGTTTGGTGCTTGTAGTGGATTTTCTTATAACAGAAGATATAGGATTATCATGAGTTATGAGACTGGAGAGGAAGAATTTTGTTGTGGGACAATAGATGGTGTTTGTTGATTTTGTAGTGGTGTAGTGGGAGAGGAATAATTTTGTTGTGGGACAATATATGGTATTTGTTGGTTTTGTAGTGGTGAGGAGGATCTAAGGAAAGAGAGATCAGTATCTTGATAATTAGGAAAATGTGGCATGACACAAATTTCATTATTTGTATGATTGATAATATGTTTAAAAGGAAAACTATTTTCATTGAAAAAAACATTTATGGATAAAAAAACCCTCTGGTGTGTAAATCATAAAGAAGTCAACCCTTGATCCCTCGTCTGTGACCTAAATAAACATACCGTCTAGCTCGAGGATCAAGTTTCGTCCTATTATGAATCAAAGTTGATGCAAAAGCTTCACAACCAAAGACTTTAATAAAAGTTAAATCAGGAGAAGAGCCATACAAAATATCAGAAGGACTTTTGTTATGTAAAACCTTGTTAGGGAATCTATTGAGCAGAAAAATAGCACGAGACACTGCAAAGTTCCAAAACAATTTTGGCAAGTTACTTTGAGAAATAAGAGCCCTAGGAATATTTAAAATGTGTTAATATTTTTTCTCTACCACTCCATTTTGTTGTGGAGTCTCAACACAAAACATTTGATGTTCTATGTCTTTGAAAGAGTAAAACTGATGCAAATTAAATTCAGTCCTCCTTGATCAAACCTAATGCATTTGACAATAGTAGAAAATTGAGTTTCAACCAAAGTAATGAAAGATTTAATGCAACAATGTACTTCTGATTTAGTTTTCAAAAGAAAAATCCAAGTATGCCGCAAAAAATCATCCACAATAGTCAAAAAATATCTATGTCCATCCACAGAAGTAATGGCTAATGGTCCCCAAATATCCATATGTAATAAATCAAAACTTTTATTGCTTTAAGAGGTGGTTACAGGAAATAGAAGTCTTTTCTGTTTAGCAAGTGGACATATTTGACAAAAATCATCACATGTTTTGCTAGAAATGTAATCAAACCTTGTTGACTATACAGATAGTTTTTCTGGTCAAACCCTAAACCTTATTAACAGACACAAAATTTATTGAAATTAAATCTAGGGCAAAGTGTTTTCCTGGTCCCTTTGAATTTTCAAGAACATAGAGTTTGTGGTGCATCTTAGCAAAACCAATCATTCTCATAGTGTGATTGTCTTGTATTTACAGATTTGATTAGTAAACCTAATGGAACAATCAGATTTTATGGCTAGTTGAGATACTGAAATGAGATTGAAGTTAAATCCTGGTATGTATAGCACATTATGCAAAATGAATGTAGTAGAAAATATGATAGTGTCTTTAATGTTTGCATAAACTATAGTTCCATTAGGTAACTTGATAGGAACATCAAGAATAATTCTATATGTAGCAAAATTATCTAGAGATGAACTAATATGATCAGTGGCACCTGAATCTAAGATCCAAAGGATAGATTTTAGTAGTGATCTTAGGTTGCAGATGATACTTGTAGATGTATTGGAAATGTGATGATGTTCAGTGCTAGGGGTTGCAGCTAACTGAGATTGTTGAAGAAGAGTTAGGAGAGAGTTATATTGCTTTTTGTTCAAACTAAAGCTAGAAGACTGTTAAGATTCCTTTTGGTTTGTAAGTGTCTCACTCTCATTTGCCTTTTTAATTGCAATGACATTGTTAACAAAGAATTTTCTCCTTTTGTAGTTTGGTGCAAAATAGTAAAAGTGATGACATTTATCAATTGTGTGGTTCTACCACAATGTGTGCATCTCTTACTATTATAATGATTATCATCCTTGATCCATCTCTTGGCATAAGAATTCTCAGAATTTCTATTGAAGGAACCATAATATACACTGGAATAATCGTTCCGATGGATTATTGAACGACGAAGTAGTTATATTTGCTACTAAAAATAATGACACTCTTAAAGCCATTACAGATGATGAATAAAATAAAATCAGAGTTGGCACAGTGGAACTCTCTCGGTTAGAGAGCTCTGATACCATAACAGAAATATCATATTAACTATATGTTATGAAAATAAAAAAGAAATGAACAGTAATAAACGAAAAAGAACAAAAAATGTGAGAGTGAAAAATATATCTCCCTTATCTTTTATTGATGAAAGAAAGATATTTTATATAGTACATGAAATAACAATATCATAACAAAATAATTACTCTTACATAATTATTAATAATCCTCGTATAATAATAAAATCATAAATAATCCTCACATAATTATTTATTAATATTTATTAATAAAATTACAATAGACTAATTAAGTCAACCTTCGCCCGAATGTCTAAAGCTTCGCCCCAATGTCTAAAATTTAATATTTAGCATGACTGAACAGGCCACCAAAATAAATATAGTTTAATAACTTCTGTTTTAGTTTTAAATAAGTAATGGGAACTTTTGTTTCCTACACCTCATAACCTACTAAGTGGAAAAATTTAAAATAATCTCTATCGGTTACACCACATCTCCCCAAGTATCACTGCTGCCGCTTACGGTCCCCATCCGCAACGCTTTAGAAAGTTTATTATATAGAATTTAATTTATTCCAGAAAACTTATTCAGGAAAGTATCTCATCTTTTAGAAAAATTATTTTAAAAATACTGCACACCCGAAATGCATTTCACATAATATAAGGAACGTATTCTAAAATCTTACAAACTTATTTTGGATATCATGTTTGAAAAACCATATTCTGAAAATTTCGAAAAACATAGAACATTTTCAGTATAAATAATCCAAAAGATAAAATAATCATTTTCAAGAAAAAGCCGTAATCGATAAATGTTCCCTTTAATTCTCAAGTTTCTTGTATTGGATCGTCAATAATATAAATGAGATATTGAAGGCGATTTTCAGATAAATGTTCCCTTTAGTTCTCAAGTTTCTTGTATTGGATCGTCAATAATATAAATGAGATATTGAAGGCGATTTTCAGAATATGCTCGAGAAACGTATACTTACCAGCTGTTTGATCGTTCAAATTCTAATTAGTTCAGATTAAACATATAATTGATGATTACCACGTTCAATATATTCTCTAGCCAACATTGTGTAAATAACTGTGTTATCTTGCTATATTGCTATATTATTCAGTATCCATGGTTTTTCGTTAGATGGCAATAACGAAATTTCAGTTCTTCATCAAATTTTAATCAAATTAAATGTTTTACCTCACTTGAAAATGGAAAAATAATTACAGTAGTTACAAAAAAAATTCAGTAAATTATTATTACTAAGACTTCCACAATTTAGCATTTCTCTAACTAAAATTCCAATTAAATGTCAACTAACAACTGTTTGATTTTTTGAAAATCAGGTGTATCTTATGATAGCAATAATTAATGGTTGATTGATCAACATAACTAAACTCTCATTCACCAAATGTAATTAATGGTTAATGTTATACGTTCAGAAAAAAAAAATAATAAATCCAAGAATAAAATAAATCCAACCCGTTATCTGTTTCAAGGATTGAGTACCACCAGTTACTGAATTATCATCGTTAACATTATTTTACCCCAGTTCATGCGTCTAAGGGGTAAACCTGTTGACATGCCTAAAACAAGAGTCATGGTTCAATCAACATAGCTCTATAAATTTATCTAAACAAGTGGTCACAATGATAATCCGATTTCCCACAACATACAGAATGGGAAAATAACACCAAAAACAGTCACGTGCAAACTTGTACATCTACATGAAAGTATATACCACTTCGGAACAAAACATTCTTCCAAAGCCTAAAGGAACCCAGATCATATCAAGCCATACAAAATCATCCATAATCTTTCCACAGGAAATGCTGTAAGTACAACCTGACAGGAAGAGAAAGAGAGCACTCTACATCCATTTCCACCTATCCCTTGGGATCAGAAACATTCTGTAATCCAGTGAAAAGAACTATCACAAGGGTGGAATTAAGATGCATGAGATTTATGAAGATATTATTACATAAGAAAGCTTAAACAAAAAAAAAAGTATCACAAGTCGTTGACTATAGTCAACAAGCACTTTGGGCCCAAACAAAAAAAAAAACAAAGGAGAGAATAATGCGCTTGACCGCATCCAATGACAAAAATATAAAACAAAATTCTCTTACATCCAAATGCACAAAGTACGGACAAAAAGGAGCTAAGCACATACCTTAGACAGGGATGAAGTGATGAGTTGGCTCCAACTAATCCTCTGCCCAAAGCAACCAACAAATATGAAGTTAATTTTCAATTTCACAAACATCAATGAAGAAAACCAAATATCAACAATCAAACATAGTCAAATCAAGTGCACATATGACTATTTTAAATAAGGGGAACATACAACTCACGTTGATATGTAAGACTTCAAAATAACCAAAAGCATACTTCAAATGATTTTTTGATAGAAATAAATTTATTGAATCAACATTCAACCCCAGAAATACATTAAATATTTATTAACAGAAACTTCCCAGTTTTCATCCTGAGTTAATTTATTGCATATGCATGACAAACAAACAAGAAGTGCATATAAAACTAGAAAAACACAGCCATGTATTTCAACTCTGCCGAATCTTATCAACAGCTGTATTGAGATATTATATCAGAGACTAAAATAAGAAGTGCAAAACCATACACAACAAATGATAAATTGATCATTGTCGCTTACATACTTTCCTTAGAAAAATAAGTTAAAACCAGTTGGTTTAATCATTTTTCTTTAAAAATCCACACCAACTCGCATTTAATCCAAATCCAGGACAAGCTAACATGTTTATCAAGCATGTACTATGAATGGTAACTTAGTATAATATTTTCCAAATTTCCAACACACTGCAGAAACAAAGAACAATAGAGACCACAGAAGGCAGGGATTCCTCTTATAGTTAGTGCAACTTGCCACGAACCGGGAGGAATAAAATTCTAGTGTAAAATGCCTCCCTGGCAAACCAATACATTTATGGAATACACCAGAACAGACACGATGGAGAAAATATACTGTATTCAACTTACACTGCTTACCTTCTGTTGAAGTATATATATATATACACACACACACATATATATATACATATATATATATATATATATATATACACACACACACATATATATATATATATATATATATATATATATATATATATATATGTATGGTTACAAAAGGAGACACTTCTTAAATCCTAACCCTAAAGTTGGGTACATACAAAAGAAAAAAAAAAAAAAAAACAATAAAATTACATTACATTTCAACACTCCCTCAAACTAGAGCATATAAATCATATCACCAAACTCGGAACATATAAATTGAATCCTAGGTCATCTTGTAGATTTAATTAGAACGTATGCAAGTTGTTCATTAAAGTTGACAAAGTAAAATGATCCTTGGACAGCAACTTCTCTGTATAGTAGATCTCCTGTCAATGGAGCAACCAACCCAATGTACATCACAATAACCTAAGACCTACATATTTTCCATGTTCTCATACAACAATCCTTGTTCCGAATCCCTTTTACATATATGAGAATGCGAAGTACAACATTTCAATCATGGTAGCCAGAATCGCGATCCACATCGTAAGATTGTACGACTCTACGATCTATTTCATCTTCTCCGATTATCGATCACATGAAAACTGCGATTTTGAAGGATAACGTTAGATCGGCAATGTAAATGGCAAAGCAAGTGAAAACAACGAGTCTCACGATGCGATCTCGCCACGGCACACCTCACAGCGGCACCTCTCGTGCTCAAGTTCCTTGCAATGGCACTGTCCCTCTCTCGATGGCTCCTGCTGTCGCACCACTCGCAGGCGTCTCCCGCTATCGCACCTCACGCGGCGACAGTTCCCACTACCACGCTCATGCAATTTAGGGTTTTACTGGGCTAGGATTTGATTCGTAACTCGAAATCCCAATTTGCAATATCCAAACCAAAGCCCCGATAAACCTCCACATGCGACACTTAATTCCAAACCTATAACCTCCACCATATAAGCTTTTAAAATACTACAAATTCTTGGTATTTTTAATTTAAAATTAAATAAACAAATTTATTAATAAAATACTTATTTTTTATCTAATTATTTTCTATTCAAATACATATTAAGTTATAATTAAACGATTATTTGAATATTTATTTACTCATAATTTTAATTATTGATTCTTAATAAATATTATTTTAATATCTTCTAATTCTTAAATTATCATCTTATATTTTTTAGCTTTTATATCCTAGATTCATAAAATTAAAAAAAGAAACTAAAAAATTTTATTATAATTTTAAAGATAAAAAGAACTATTATATAATAAAAAGGAGAGTGACGGTTGTGACTTATGACGACAATAGTGTGTGACTGACCACCATCGAATGCTAGTCCCTCTGTTTCATGTAAATTAGGAATAAGCTAAATACTCCTATCATATATGCATAGGATGTGATGTTTACACCTAATTTTGTACTAATGATTTTGTGTATAAAGTTTCATAAAATTTGTAAGATCTTATGATTCGTGTTACAATCTTCCTATTTACAAACAATATATATATATATATATATACCTCTTTCTGATCTTGAGTAAGATTTCGATTTTAACTACCACAATTTCAATGATCAATGAGAGGATCGTGCACAAATTGACTCACATCTCTCACTAGATAAGATCAGGTCTTCTTACAATGAGATATATAAGTTTTACTACAAACCTTCTATATCTCTTACCGTTTGAGAAAAGTTCACCATAGTCTCATTAACTTTTGATTTGAGACCATAAGACTATCAATGAGCTTGTAATTTGCCAAGATTGTTTCCTCCAAAATTTCAAGAGCATATTTTTTATGAAATAATGACACATTCAATACCAAGAAAATATATAGATAGCCCAAATCTTTGGTCTAAGAGTGACTAAATAAATGTTTTTATAAACACACTTCTTACGAGAAGTATAACAAGTAGATTGAATACCTTTTACTAATATTGACATGTGAGAAAAGGTAGTGCAACAATGTCATTTGCACTATCAGTTTGAGTTTGAGACCAAGTAATGCATTATAAGGACCTATTGGACAAATGAACTATGTTCCATGGAGGACAAGAAAAAGGTGTGTTTTCGAAGAAGGAAACATCTACATACATATAATATCCTTCGGTTGAGGGATAATAACATTTACACCTTTCCTAGTTATGAGAATATCCCAAAAAGACACACTTAATAGCCTTTGCAGAAAGCTTGCCAAGATTTGGAGAGACATTATGAATAAACAAGTAACCCGAACACGCTTGGAGAGACAATACAAATAAAACAAATACACCCAAACACGAATGGAGAGACATGATATAGAGGGTCATATAGAAAAATTATAGAGTAAGGAACTTTACTTTCAAGAGACGCACTGAGAGACATGATATAAAGGGTCATCTAGAAAAAATTATAGACTAAGGAACTTCATTTTAAAGAGAGGAAGAAGACATCCTCCTGATTAGGAAATAGGTAATGAGGATTGCAAGTCCCTAATGATGAGTAAGAAAATTAGTATTGAACATTAAAGAGTGTGCAATTTCGATAAGATACCATTTTGTTATGGAATAAGTATATGTTGCATGATATAAAATTCCTTAGGAAGATAAGAATGAAGAAAACATAACAAAAAGATATTCCTTTGCATTATCACTTTAGAGAATTTTAATTATCTTCCCAAATTGATTCTTAATTTAGTAGAAGAAAGACATAAATATGGATAAAAGCTCATATTTGTCTTTCTTTAAATAAACCCAAGTACATCAAGAGAATTCATCAATGGTTCATTAAAGCCAAAAGAAGCGATGCAACTTAGTCCCAAATATCAAAATGAACATTAGAAAACAAGATTCACATTTTAAAGCTTGAATGTGTTTGAGACTAGAAACCACCATCTTCAACTTAGATAAACCTGAGTGGCCCAAACCATTATGTAAAAATTTGGGAGCTAAACTTGGAAAACAAAATACTAAGAGACTCAGCTTCAAATAATAAAGATCCCATAACTAGTGTCCTTCTGCAATCAAAATGATTCATACAATATTCCTATAAGTACAGGAACTAGCAGTAAAGGACATAGAATAGTTTAAAGAACAAGCCAATCGAATCGAGGTTTAATTTGTAAGGATATTGAGGAACGAAAGAGACAATTTAAATTTAGTGAAAAGGATAAAGAAACTCAGCCAACTCCTTGAAATGTCACTTTGTATCCATTAGAAACAATAACAAGATAAGAACTTGTTGCAGAAGAGATGGAGAAAAGTGAAGAACTATTACCAAAGACATGGTCTAAGATACCTGAATCAAGAATTCATGGGTATGATCTTCTACATATTGAGAAATGCATGCAATTGACACACTTGGCATTGAAAAGGATTGACCAAATTGATTTATTTCCTAGATTTGTACCTCAAAAATTCTTGGTACTCTTCATAAAAAGTTTAGATTCCAAACCATGAAAGGAAAAACAATTATCTTGGGTATTATCCATTTTCTTGCAATATAATCATCAAGGACTCCCACTCCATTCACTAGATCATCCTCGATAGCTATGACTTCCTCTTTCTCCTGATGCTACTATTGTTGATATTTCAATAACAGTTGAATCTTTTGAATCTTTCTGACAAGATGAAAGGAAAACCATTCTAATATGCAGTTTAGAGAAGGATATTGACACCATACTCAAAAGAAATGAAAAAGTGAGTAATAAGGCATGGAGTTCATTACTATAAGTTGTCATCCATAGTTCTCACAAAGATAAAATTCAATTTCTTTTAGAATTCATGTATTTCCTTGATTATTTTTTAGCTACATCATTTTTTAGGCCATTAAATCACTTAATTAAAATATAATAAAAATTACAAAGAAACCAAAAATTATATTGATCCTCATATCAATTTTCATCTTTTAACAAGGTAGGCATTGAAAGAAGGAACCTGATCAATAGCTAAAATTTGATCACACATGATTAAAACTCAAATGTAGGCTTCTCAAAATTAGGACCATGTATAACTTATCAAGTTTGTTGTTTATATCCTCCAATGAATCAACCACCAAAATTCTCTTTATTTCTTCTACTATAACCCAGCTTTTCTTACATGTGAGATCATATCATGATTGGTTTGTGTGAGAGGCTATTCTTTGAGTTGCATCAGAGATATATTGAAAGGAAAAACTTTAAACAATCTCATAATTTCTAGGACATCCTATTCAACTAACTGCCATAGAATAGCAAATATCGTTCTTTGCCACTAAAGTTTTTTTATCTGAAACAAAAGTGACATCCATCTCCAAATGATCATGGTATCCTAAACTACGGAGCCATAACTCCACGGATGCAAACCAAGACAAATAGTTCTTCTAGTTCAGCTTTGATGTGGTAATAGTAGGAGTAGCAAAAAAGTAGAAATCATTTTAAAACCAATCACAAACAAATTTGAGGAGATAAGGGAAAACCCTAGCCTTTAAGGGAACCTAGTCATGAGCTACTCTACCAACAAACCAAGAGGACAAAGTAGAAACATGCCTACATAAAATGAACAAGACTAGTCCAATGTGATTCCAGTGCTAAGAAGACAATAATTGGGAGACACGTGCTTGACGAGGAGCTGGTGGACCGTGCATCAAAGATTTTGAATAAGTGACCACGGAGTCATGCTTCTCGAGACACACCTAACCCTAAGATGACAACAAATAGTGGTCACAATAGCAAGGTGACGAATGGCAACGACAATTGCTGGACGACAAAGACAACTACTACGGATAGTGAACTAATAGGGATAGTGAGCAGGGCTCTTGATACCAATTTTGCTACATAAGATGGAGAAATATATTGCATTCAACTTACATTATTTTACCTTTTATTGATATATACATATTGTTATAAAAAGTGGCAAGACACCTTACCTTATATACCCTAAGGCTAAAAGAAAAAGGTAATAAAATAACATTCCATTTCAACAAATACCTAGTCGAATCAATTCACAATCAATTTGAATGCATTTGCAATCCCATGTCATCAACAAATAACAAACCATTCAATAACCATTAGAATCAAAAACATCTACACCATTAGAGTAGTTTATCAACATTTAGACTCATCTTCGAACACTGTCCGCACTGATTCTTGAACCATGGCATGGCAGCAACTCACTTCTCAAAAGGATTAAAACAATCCACTCAATGATTCAAGATAGAAACCCTTCAATCCCTAACACTCCACCAACCAAAACTCAACACATTTCTTTGCCTTACAACAAGATAATAGAACCCACAATATACAGACTAACCCCAAGTGGGCAGCCAGATACCCTACCACAACCCTAATCAAGATGCACTTGCCAGCACTCTATCCAACAACAAAATCACCAAGCTATCACATCTATCCATAACATTACAACAATCACGTTAACTATATTCCAAAATTTTAAACCCACAGTCCTTGACATTGCAGACAAATGCAGCGGCAACGCAATTAGAGAATCCAAAATATTGACGTTGCAACAGAACTTATGGTCACAAACCTCTTTTTAAACCTAGCCATATTCCAAAAAGCAATGTTTTAACAGTCGGCGAACACCGTGAGTATAGCAAGGTTTAAAGGTAAACGTAAGGCGTTTCATTTATTGGGTCCCCAAGACTGGAACTGTGGCCGCATTAACGGAATTTGTCCATATTTTGCAACAATATCAAGAAAATGAGTGTTGGCAGAACACTCTCTAGCACATACCACACTATTAATTGAAAATTATTGAAAACCTCAAAAATTTATTAAAGTCTACGAATCAATCATTAGGGACTTGCCAAAATTTGTAAGTTCTAATAAATTTCCGTAATCAAGATACTATGTTTGCCAACATATCTCGAAATTTCCAACAAACTTCAACTCAACCACAGAAGTTAATTAATGTATTCAAAACAAATGACAGTGTAAAACCGTGAAGACAAGCTCAACCAATGAAGAAGCTGAAAGCCCTAACCTTTCTTGTGGGCCTGGATGACCGCCTCGCTCTCATCCCCCTCCTTCACCGCCACAACCGCCTCAGCCGTCGCAGCAACATCATCAGGATAACGCACAACAACCACAGGACAAACACAGTGATGCACACAGTAATCACTCACACTCCCCAGCCTCCCATCGCTCCCGCGCCTCACAGCACCAAACCCGCGGCTCCCCATGATGACTGCGCTCAGTCCGAGCCTCTCCACCTCCAAACACAGTCTCTCCTTCATGTCGTGGTCCTTCACGATGTGGATCTTGTACGGAATCTGCACTTCCCTTAACGGCTTCGCGAGATCCGCGGCCTTCGACGCCGTGAACGCGTCGAAGTCATCCTCGAGCTTGCGCTTGCTTGTGTGGTCGTTGCTGTTGACGGCGTTAACTGCCTCCTCGTCGGAATTCGGATCGGTGTTTATGGAGAGGTCGATAGAGCCCCAGTCAGCGCCGAAGAGGACGTTGGTAGGGCTGACGTGGAGCAGGATCACGGCGTCACCGGGGCGGATGTAGTGCTGTACGGCCCAGCGCACCGCGTACGCGCTCTCGTCGGAGAGGTCCACGGCCACGCCGATTTTGCGGCGCGCGCCGGCGGTGGGAGTGGGGGTGGCCGCCGCGGGGGAAGGGTGGCGGGGGGAAGAGGGATGGTGGATTTTGATTTGGGGCAGCTGCGGGTCGGAATCCAGTGCGGGAAGGTTCTGGTAAGGCTGCATTTTTTTCAAGGTTCTAGAGATTTTTGTTTTTGTTTTGCTTAGTCAGTGAGCGAAGTGAAGCACTGTTTGAAGGAATGAACGGTGTTTGTGTTTTGTTTGTTGGGAAAGTTGAACTTACGATGTTTTTGTAATGAATAAATAGAAGGGAACTAGGAGTTGGGCTTCAGGTTAACTAGATTGGGCCTACATGCTGACCCACTTGTGGGGTTTCGTTCGAGGCAGTTGCTTCGTGCACTACCAAAGAGTGTTCTCTGTGAAACAATTTTGGTAGTAGTTACGGTGATGCTACTTTGATTTAAGTTCTCAAAATCCATCTTTGTTCACTAGTATTTCCTTTTCAAGACATAAAAGGAGCATATCACCACTGCCGGATCCGTCAATTGGCCTACTCAACTCAAACTATCTCTCAAACTATTCTTTTACAACTGTTCTTACCAGGTCCGAGATGATGTCGCCTTCTCGTTTCCTATCCGGTCCGGTTCCCTCGCACGTCTAAGTCGAATGGAGGAGTACCTGCAGAAGACTCTTCAACGATCAAGTCAGTAAGAGTGTATGGTAGGCTGGATTCTAAGTCTAGAACATAGATGTGTTTTTTGGTTAGGTATACTCTCTGTCTGCTGGTTGTATTTATCGGGATCCTTCCATAAAACGCCATTTAAGGCGGTATTATCTCCCATAAAATCACGAGACGTTTAGAATCATGAATCCATGTAACTCTCATCGCCTCATTTCTGGCCCGAGACAAGGCGTTACTGGAATAATCAACATGTGATAGAGTCGTTGTCGATTTAGGTAAACCTAGGTTGATTCCCGGATAGGTACACAAGCCCTCGGGTTCGTGATTCTAATAAGTACACTGTAATAACAACCGAGTAGGACTCGATTGAAGTGCTTTACCGAAATGGGCTCAGATAAACCCACTACGTCTAAGTCTGTGTCGGATTCAAGCAAGACTTACGTTGCGCAAAATTCCTGCGCGATTCCAAAGGTCGACTGCGGGGTCATCATTACTGAGGCTCCATGGGAAAAGACATGTCATAGCTGCGAAGTGACGTTTTCACTTCTTCCTCTTGATGGCGTCATGTGTCTATTGGGTGACGGGCTCCATCACCTGCGTCGAACTTCATAGGTCATCATAAATGAAGCCTATGCTTTGCCTTTCCTTCTTCGCATACCATCCTCAGTTACCTTCAATCTCGGACTAACTTCCCTTGGCGTACGCAACTGCTGTCATTCCCTTTCGCGAACAGATTCCTTCTTTAGGTACGCTCATGGCTTCTTCCTTTTCTGACTCTTCTGGTGCTCGTGAAACTCTGTTGCCTAGGGAAGTTACCCCCTTGGATGAGGAAGCTCTTCTGAGTGCACCGCATCTGCTGTTGGTGAGGAGAAATCCTTAGAGGGAACTCCCTCCCCAACGCCACATTCCGCTGCTATACCAGTGGCTTCCCCTTTGCCCATTCATCGTTCTAGGAAAAGGAAAAGCCCGCAACCTAAAGCGACGCACCCAGGGCCCTCCCATAGCTGAACCAGAATATTCCTGGGTGCATAATGATGTAAATAAGCATTCTTCCATCTATAACACTAGAGATAGGGTGGGTCAGTTCGTTGCTGTATATCCTGTGTGTGAGGACTCCTTCGTTGAGTACGTGTTGGTCGCCCCTTGTAGAACCCGCGAGCGTGTGTATATGAGACCGGGTCCAAATAGTTATGATTTTATATATGTTTACGACTATATGTTTAAGGAATACGACATGCGTTTTCCCTTCACCAATTTTGAGGAGGGCATGTTAAGACTGATGAACATTGGCCCTAGCCAACTACACCCTAACAGCTGGGCTTTTGTCAGGTGTTTTGACCTACTCTGTGACCAGCTCGGTCTTGAGCCTTCGATTAACATCTTCACCCACTTCTACCAGATGAAGTTCGATGCGTTGGTTGGGTATCACTGAGTGCCAGTCATAGTCCACTTTTTACTCTTTACAACTCGTCCTACAAACATTTTAAGCCTCGATTCTTTAAACTTCACTGCTGCCCCAAGGACACTAAAAAACGGATCCTCTTTCATTCCAACCATACTCCTCGCCACCCATTATACTACTGGCAGAGACCGATACGGTTTCAGCCTCGCCCCGATTACCAGTTTACTGCCGAGGAGAAAACTGCCATTGATGTCATTCAGCAACTTTCCCGGCCCCTCCAAACTAGAGCACTCCTATACCTTCCTCTCGTCGAGGATCCCGATGCCCTATTTCTAGGTATAAGTGATCCTATATCTAAGATTTCAACTGTTTTTGTGTTTACTAACCCATTCTCTCGTCTTACAAAAATCATGGGAAACTCTGTTGACATGAAGAAACTTCGGGCCCGAGTCAGTGGTCATCGCAACTTGGCTGCTGAGCTTCAAGTTGGCAAAAGGAAGAGGAATGAGACGTCAGAATCCAGTGAGGCCTCCTCCCTGCAGAAGGCTCCCAGTGACCATGGTCCTTTCGACTCTACAGACGCTGGTCACATTTCGCCCTCCTGTGCACCAGTTCTTCCTACCCCTGCCACTGCCGCTACAATCTCCGGAGCTGCCGCCATCGAAATAGCCCCTGAGGTGATAAACCTAGAGCGATCCTCTGAAGGCGGCACAGGCTCGCCCCCCAAGCGGGTTACCAACCAACCGTCTACCGACATGGTTACCCTAGCCCCACTCACCTCTTCGGGGCCCATCAGACTGGACCATCTGAGCGTGACCTCTCCCGGGATACAATCGAACTGGCATGTTAACAGGCAAGCTAAGGACTTGAGCCAAGTATACCTTTACGATGCCGAGTTGATGGGCAAAGTTGGTGGAGTCAGGTGCTTCGAGGCTGGCAGCATTATGCTGGCTAGGTGTTTGGCCATAATGCAGCATCATCGGCAAGTGGCAGAAGGGGAGGTTAGACTTCGTGACAGGTTGGGCAGTTTGGAACAACAGGTGGAAGGCTTGTCGAAGATCAAGGAGAACCTAGAACAGGACGTGCTCGGTCTGAAGGAGGCCAATGCTGACAAGGACTCTCCTTACGGAAAAGGAACTTGAACTGCTTCGACTATGAGAGCTGTGCGAGCAGCGAGAGATCGAGGCGAGTCAGGCTGAGCAGACTGCGAAGGCGGCAGAGGTCAGGGTGACTGAGTTGCAGGCCGAGATGGCCAAAAGGAAGACTGAATGGGAGGCCGAGCAAGCTTCAGCTCTTCGAGTTTGTATGCACCATTGTGAAGGTTGTCTGTCACCCTAAAGGGGCCGTCCCAATTTAGGGCCAATTTGCCTTTCTGTCGGCTTCGTCGAGCTGTTCCCACCTTTCTCCACACCAAGTCACCTTTTCGGAATGCCCGTTCGCGTACCCGAGTATTGTACTGACGAGCTGCCCTGAGCTTGGCCGCTTCTTCTCGGATTCTGGCATCTTCGCGCACTTCATGTATTAAGTCTAGATTGGCAAGGAGATTGTTGTCATTGTTCTGTTCATCAAAATGTGTCCTTCGCCATGAAGGCTCACCAAGTTCTACTGGGATCATAGCGTCGGTCCCGTACGTAAGACGGTATGGAGTCTCCTTTGTTGAAGATTGGGGTGTGCAATGGTAGCCCCATAGTATTCCTAGAACTGTTCAGTAGTCCTATCGGTGAATTGCTTCCCATTATCTGTTACCACGCTGTGAGGGAGTCCATGCCGGCATATGATATGTTTCCAAAGAAAATTCTGTACTTGGCGAGCTGTGATGGTGACGATAGGCTTCGCTTCTATCCATTTGGTAAAGTAGTCAACTGCCACTATGAGGAATTTTACCTACCCTTTTGCCAACGGGAATGGACCCAATATGTCTACCCCCGATCGGCTGAAAGGCCAAGGCGTGACGGTCTGGTGCAGTTCTTCGGGAGGCGCGTTGAAAACGGGCTCGAATCTCTGGCATTCGGGACACTTGTCCGTATACGTTCGGGTGTCTTGTTTGATTGTTGGCCAGTAATACCCGGCCCTCAGAACTCGCATTGCCATGGTTCTCGCTCCCGAATGTACCTCGCAAATTCCTTTGTGCAGCTCTGCCAACATGTAGTCAGCCTGTGTAAGTTCTAAACATTTCAGCAAGGGAGCAGAGAACCCTCTCCGAAAGAGCTCGCCATTCACGAAAGTATACAAAGCCGTGTGTCTTCTTATCCTTTTTGCGTCCACCTTGTCCTCGGGTAAGACGTCTTTGGATAAGAAATTCACAATTGGAGTCATCCAACTACTTTCACCTGTCTAGATTGCGAACACATCATCATGGTCCTAACTAGGAGTGTGCAATACTTCCTGGATCAATGTTCTGAGCTTGCCTACTTTCTTACAGCTTGCCAGTTTGGACAAAAGGTCTGCTTTGTTATTTTTCGGGCGAGGTACATGTGTGATGTGCACTTCGTCGAACTGAAGGGTTAACTTTCGGGCTGTCATAGTACTTTTGGAATCAGGGCTCCTGGGTTTGGTATTCTTCGTTCATCTGTGATGCGACCAGTTGGGAATCGGTCTTGCATCTAAGGTTCCGGACCCCTAAATCTCTTGCTAGTCTCAACCCCGCTATCAACGCTTCGTATTCCGCCAAATATCTTCTAGGGCCGCTTTCTGGTTCGGACCGAGGAGTTCGTCCGCCAGTGCTGGTCCGGCTAGCTGACGATACCTGACTCCAAGGTGTTTCCTCCGAGCTTTCTTCGGGTGTCTCCCCTTCCCACTGAGTGGAAGAGTATCACCCGTCCTGCCGAAGAGTGGTTATCTGATCGTAGAGGGCACGTATGTCTTCGTCATGGTGTCTCTGTTGGTTGTGGAATCGGGCATCAATCTTGTCATGGGCCGCTTGGAGGGTATGTTGCATATTAGCCTCACTTTCTTGTAGAGCGGTTTGCAGGGCGCTTTGGACCTTGATCTCACTCTCTCGTAGTGTCGCTTTCATGGTGTTAACACTTTGCTGGACAACCCCTTGCAATTTTCTATCACAAACTTTGTCTACATATCTCTGCAATACTTGGATTGATTTACGAATGTCCCATTCTTGAGTTGCTTAATATGCAGTCCCAAGAAGTAATTTAGCTCACCCATCATAGAAAATTCAAATTCTCCTTGTAAGCTGAAACAAATTTTTGGCAAAGTAGCTCATTAGTTGATCCTAAAATTATATTGTCAACATAAAATTGCATAAGAATAATGTCATTTCCAGCTCTTTTGATGAAAATAGTCTTATCTAATTGACCTCTTTGATAACTCTTTGTCAGTACAAAATTACTTAGCCTTTCATACTATCTAGGTGCTTGCTTCAACCCACAGAGAGCTTTCTTGAGCTTGTAGACATGTCCAAGTAGCTTGTGGTCTTCAAAACCTAGGGACTGTGTCACATACACTTCCTCATTTATAAATATATTTAAAAATACACTTTTAACATTCATTTGAAATAGTTTAAATCCACTCAAGCAAGCATAGGCAAGTAATAGTCTAACAACTTCTACTCTAACAATAGGAGCATATGTTTCATCATAATCAATCCCTTCTTCATTATACCCTTTTGTTACTAGTCTAGCCTTAATCCTTACTATGCCTTGCTCATCATTCTATTCCTAAACACCCATTTTGTGTCAATACCATTCATTTCACTGGTTTTAGGAACTTAGCACCAAACATCATTTCTAGTAAATTGATTTAATTCTTCTTACATAGCACAGATCATATTACTATCACACAAAGCTTCATTCACTAATTTTGGTTCAATTTAAGATACAAATGTCATATGCTCACACAACAAATTTATTGAGTTTCTAGTGGATACTCCCATATGAATTTGGCCAATCACGTTGTCCAAAGACAGATTCCTTGGTACCCTCCATTCTTGAGGCAATTTAGTTTTTCCAGTGGCTATGTGAGGTGTAGAATCTACTGCTGTTTCACTTGTCTGCAACTCTGCAAATTTCTGTTTACTGTTTTCCTCTACAGTAAATTTCAACCTTTGAAATCCACTTATTTGTTCATCACTTGTTGCTAGTTTAGGTTCTTCCTGCATTCTTTGGTTAGTTTCATCAAAATCAATGTGTAGAGTTTCTTGAATCAACATAGTTCTCTTGTTATATGCATGACTATGTGATGAGCAACCTAGGAATATGACTTCATCTACCTTAGCATCAAACTTGCCTAGATCATCTTTGCAATTATTCAAAATAAAACTCTTAAGTGTGAAATGTTTGGTTTTCTTCCCTTGAAAAGTTCATAGAGGGTTTTCTTTAAAATGGGTCTTATCAACACTACATTTAGCATATAACAAGCAATATTCACTACATCAGCCCAAAAATATTTTGGAAGATTTGTTTCATTTAACAAAGTTCTTGCAAGCTCTTCCAAGGTCTTATTTTTCCTCTCTACAACCCCATTTTTTTACTGAGTTCTTGGAGCTGAAAAATTGTGCTTAATACCAAATTTTTCACAAAATCTTTTAAACATTTCATTTTGAAATTCTCCTCCATGATTAGTTTTAATGGCAATAATAGTGAAATTTTTCTCATTTTTAATTACCTTGGTAAGTTTCTTAAAGGCACTGAATGCATCATCCATGGTTACAATGAAGAGTGTCCATGTCAACCTAGGAAAATCATCAACAATTACCAAGACATAGTAGTGTCAACACCCAATTTCGTTTTGGTGAAAAATGATAAAATAAAAATATTTTATTTTTGGGTTTAAATTTTCAAATAAAATCAGGAAAAAATATAAAAATAGGAAAAGAAAAAAAGAAAAGAAATAAATAAATAAAGATAGAAATAAAAAATAATAAAAATAATAAAAATATAAATAATAAATAAGAAAATAAAAAGAGAGGGAAAATAAAAATTGGAAAAGATAGTATTGAAAAAAAGAGGGAGAACAAAAATTCAAATGGAATGACACATGGCCGACACACATTGGCTGAAGGAGCGATTCAAGAAGCAATAGGTAGCAAGTCATTCTGGTGCTTAAACACACCACACTAGACCTTCATGGCCCTGGGCCGCCGGAAGGTGACCGGACGAACCTCCAGTGGCCGGTTTTCACTTGCAAATTTTGGCTATATAAGGGGTTCACATGTTGCACCTCACACACATTCATTTCGCGATTTTCTTGCATATTCGAATTCCTAGAGCATTAGAGAGTGGGAGAGAGTAATTGAAAGAGAGAAAGAGTGCTTGAAACACCAAGAACACGCCTCGTCAGAGTTCGAACTCGACTTTCACCAATGTTAGTTTTCTTCTCTTCAAGAGGTGCGTATTTTCATTCTCGTTTCATTTCCATATCCTTTATGATTTGTCTCTGCCTGTAAAAACTTAATTTTGCATCATCGGAGCTTCGCTGGTCATCTCCTACCTTGGAGTTGCACCAGCGAGCTCTTTATTCGCTTCGTTCTCATATCTTTGCCTGTGAATCATTGGATGAGCTTGAGAAGGAGGTGAGGAACCTTTTCCAACCTTTGGACCGATGGTTTGAGATCACCGAAAAATCGCTCCGGCAGGATCTTGTTTATATATTTTAATTCTATTTTTACGTGTATTTTTCTTGGATTCACTTGCTACACCTTGTAAGAGTATGATAAACCAAAATATAGAGGTTTAATGTGTAGATGAATTGAAACCGAATTTAAGGTGTTCTTGCGCATGAGGTATGTAAATGAGTGAGAGAGAAAGTGAGCATATGTTGTTTTTGTGCCTGTACATGACTCCTGTGCATAGCCTAAGATTTGTACATGATAATCCAATGAAAATATAACCATCACAGTAAACCAAACACGTAAAATCAGTTTTAAAAAATAATAAACTCATTGAGGCATTTTGTCGAGCACCTGGTGTGCTCTACTTTGTCCAGTGGCTCAACTTTGGAGTGAATTTGTGAGCAATCGGTGAACCTGGGAGAGTGGTGGAGGAGTGCGTTGGAAAGAGCTCTTGGAGTTCTTTTCAATGGTACATTACATGATCATTTATGCTAACTTTAAGTGCTTCAATTATGGCCCTGAAATTTGCGTCTCATCATTGTAGGTGTTCCATCATATTTGCTATTTCCTTGCACATAAAGTCATGCAAGTTGGTCATGGGCACTACTTTAAGACTTTTGTTATCAAAATCTTTGAATTTGTAGAAGCCGTGTGAGGGTGCGTTGGAAAGAGCTCGTGGAGCTCGTCAAAATGGTATATAACTTTTCCATTTATGAAAGATTTAGATCCCTCAAAACTGGCTCCGAAAATCAATTTTCGCCACTGGTTTTGGGGTCCTCGAGCAGGAAGTGTGCAAGTTGGTCACTGGACCAACTTTGAGGATCTCATTCTTCGAGCTACTTGAACTTGTAGAGGCCGTGTGAGCATGCGTTGGAAAGAGTTCGTGAGCTCTTCAAAATGGTATATAACTTCGCCATTTATAATAGCTTTAGATCCCTCAAAACTGGCCCCAAAAATCAGTTTTTGCCACTAGTTCTGGTTGCCTGGTGCTAGAAATGTACAAGTTGGTCTCTAAACCAACTTTGGACCATGCGTTTTTGCTATCCTTGAATTTGTATGAGTTTTGTGAGTAGGCGTTGGAAAGAGCTCGTGAAGCTCTTTAAAATGATATATGGCAAGGCCATTTATGACACCATTAAGACCCCCAAAATCAGCCCCAAAAATCGGGTTTCGCCACTGGATTCTGTGTGCCAAATGCTGAAATGCACAAGTTAGTCCCTGGACCAACTTTGAGGATCTCGTTCTCGGGCTCCTTGAACTTGTAGGAGCTGTGTGAGCATGAGCTGGAAAGAGCTCATGGAGCTCTTTAATTTGGTATATAACTCCTTCATTTACGTACCCACTTGATACCTCAAATTCCCCTCCAAAGTTTGGGTTTTATCATTTTATGCTACTTCCACATGCTGAATTTTCTAAGTCTCAAACCCTTTGCTTTTGACTCGTGAGGCTTGCTTTATTTAGATGAACCTTCTTATGGCACGAACGCTGCCCAAAGGATGCTTTTGATCTAGCTCATGGCTTGTATCTTGAACAAATCTTCCTCTTTTGGCTTCCCTTTGCCTTATTCTAATATAAGTGAAAACTTAATCCCTTGAGGTGATAGCCCTTGGCATGTATGCTACCACTTTAGGGTTCGTCTGCAGTGGTTAAGAATAAAACTCCCTCTCTCTCCAAAGCTTTGGCTCGTTTAAACTCGCAGTGTAGGGCAATGCACGTACGTTGCTACCTTTCATACATTGAGAGTTTAGCGAATCAAAGTAATAATAGCCCAACCATATAACCCCCATGTGAGGCACGTCAGCTGGCATTGTGCGTGGAATATTTGCACGATTGTTGCCTTCCTTTTAATTAGTCTTTTCTTCATAACCAGTGTGTTTTTATAATAAAAATTCCAAAAAGACCAAAATACCCCTCATCCACCATTCTAGTAAAAAAATAGAAAAAATAGAAAATCATAAAAAAATAAACTCCCCTTGTTATAGGATGAACTACGTATGCCCTGATTTTCTGTTTTATAACAGAAATACGTACGAGCGAGGTCAAACCTCTTCGGATACCCCTTAATTTAAATTCTCACTTTTGCTTGCTCATGGTCCTAGTGAGTCCAAATAAATCCATGCGAAGCAGTTCAAGAGTCCTTGTAGTTGAAACAACAGTTTTCTATTTGAAATAATTTTTAGTTTGCTTGCCCTTTCAACATGCTTCACAAATTTTGTTGCTCTCAAACTTAAGTTTAGGTAAGCCAATCACAAGCTCTTTTGATGCAATTTTATTTAAATGATACACATGTACATAAGTTACAAGCTATGCACCTGTCGCAATCGGAATCACGATAGGGTGTTTAAAACTTTTATTTAAAAAAAATATTTAAATTGAGATTAGAGTCGCCACCATAGTTTATTATGGAAACCTATAGAAAAACCAAAAATAAAATATCTACGAACTAGAATTCAAACTTCAAGAGTTGGTTACGTGTGAGGAAGGTATTAAAACCCCCCACAACGTCCGTTTTAAGATGGTACCTTTAATCAATTGAGTAGAAATAAGTGTGGTTTTACAAAATGTCATCTTTCCCAAATAATAACAATCATAATATGAATAAAATAAATAAAATAACAAGACAAACAAATATTAACAAATAAATAAATAAACAAAGAAAAAAAACATGCTAATAAACATAATATAAATAAATAACAATTATGCAAATAAAAATAATAAGCAAAAATAAGACAAATAAATATATTTTTTTTTTATTTTTTTGGGCCCAATAAGGATTGACCTTCCTACGTATTTCAACAAAGGAAAATCAGGGTGACATGGTTCTAATTTTGAAAATTGATTAATGATATTTGATATTTCTCCTTTTTGTAGAAATTTTTTTATTTTTGTCATTTTATTGGAAAATATTTTTTTTAAATGTTATACTTTTTATGGTTTTTTATTATTAAAACTGTTTTGTATTTTATTTTTTCCGAAATTATATATTTTTATTATTTTTGAAAATGTTTTCTTTTTAATTATCTTTAAGGTTGTTTTGAAACTTTTTGAAAATTTATATATATATTTTTTTTATTTTTGAAAATTGTTTCACATATTTTATAATTTTTTTAAAATCGTTTTATTTTACTTTTTAATTTTTTTCTTAAATTGATAATTCATTAAGGCTTTAGGAAGCATTTTATATTCTGCTTGAGAATTTGAAAATGTTTTATATTTTTTATTTATTTATTTTTAAATCAAAGCGATTAGGACTAAATCTTAGGGCTTCATAAAAGCTCTCAAACAAGGCAATCACATGTGATGGAGAAGGGCTCAAGCAAGGTCCAATCACCAGAGCCATGTTCAGACACCTTGAAGCAAGCAAAGAGTCAGAAGCACGTGTGCAGATTAAATTGCTGACTATTTTGAGCTTTGAGGATTTTTTAAAAATTGTACAAAGTAGAATAGGAAAATTTGGATGTTTGTAAATAACCCTAGGTGCCTTAGGATTTATAGAAGACACCTAGGATATGTTTTTAGACGCATAGGATTTGTACATGTGGCGCCTATCCAATGACGCCTAGTTTAGGAAAGAGTAGCTTGCTCCACACACTAGGTTATCCTAACCCTAGTGTGTTGCACAAGTTAGGGTTCCCAACCCTAGCTTCTCCCATACGCCACTTAGGTAGCTTGCAAGGCAAGTTAGGGTTCCTAACCCTAGCTTCTTGTATATGCTACCTAGCTTGCTACGGAAGCTACTAGCTTTTTCTTCTTCTATAAATAAGAGATTTAGGAACCTCCATTGTAGACTTGGCTTTGAGTAATGATATGCTGCCAAATTTTCAGCACATTGCCTCAAGTTTCACATTGAGTTTCTTCTCTTAGAAGCTAGGAGCTCTTTCTCTTGAAGGTTGACCTAACCTCCTTCAAGGCTTTCACCATCAACTTCATTGCATGCTTCCTTCATTGAGTTTCCATGGCTTCTGAATCTTGAGGAGTTCATCCACTTCTTCTAATCGGTGCATCAAGGCTTCAACATGTTCAACTTCCATTGAAGCTTGCGCAAGAAGCTAGAGCAACTAGGAGCTCCTCTATCATTTGGTATCATGAGCTTTGGTCTTCAAGAGCTAAGTTTTTGATCCTCTTCACTTTGTTTTGGCTTTTCCATGTTGTATACCACTGTTTTTACATGTCTTGATTGTTTTGTACTGATTAATTGTTGTGTTCTTGAGTTTAAACGGTTAAAATAGCATCAATCTTCTCGAACCTTCCAAAAATACATTGTTTAGGTGTTCTTGTGTGTGCCGCGAGCTATCTTTTGTTTTGTTTGGGTTTTTGTTGATTTTAATCGGTTCAAAGTGTTCAATTGTGTCCTAGCTTTTGTTTTTATGACCATAGTATATGTCAAAGTAATGTATGGTTCCAAATTGTCATAAACTCCTTAGGTTTACACTTGTAGAATAGGTTTGTGCAAATTGTGTATGCTGAAATTTGTGAACAAAATGTGTTTGCTGTTTTGTATCATAATGTGCTTTGTGTTCTTTTAGTTTTGCAATCTTGAGTTCTTTTAATTCACTATTAGATCATTAGAGAGTTTCCTTGAGTCATATCAATCCTATATGAAGATTTGATCACTTTGGTGATTACAAATCTATCATACGATTAATTTTAATTAAAATAAAATAATCATTAATTTGAAATTAAAGAAAACATAAAGATTTGATCACTTTGGTGATTACAAATCTGTCATACGATTAATCCCAAAAATTAATCAATTCATAAATTAATTTTCATTGATACGGCACGAAATAATCACATTTAACCCATAAAACTTTCTTTATAATTAGGTACTAGATATTCAAAATTCCATTGGTAGGCTAGGGTTGGACCTACATGTATTTCCTACCACTTTCTATCTCACTGCTGCAATTCCATATTTTAATCAATTATATGTGCAGCAGAAGACAAACTTGGCAAGAATATAAAAATTTAAATTAATTAGCACATACCATTGATTCATAAAATAAATAAATAGGATAGGGATAAATACATTCTTAAACCAAAAATTAACCTTGATCCCACAATTTAGTTTATGAAAATCAATTAAGATCCATTGTAATTCAGATAAAACAAAGCAACAATGGTTTTCAAGTAAACAATGCCAAGCATATAGCAATAAAGACAATCAATAATTTTCACACACACATAAACTCTAATTTCCAATATTCATAATTCTTTTATAATTTTATTTAAAATTAGGGTTCATAAAATTGAGAAAATTATCAATAATGGAGAATCATAAAATTCAAACAACCTTGCTCTGATACCACATGTAAGTATAATCATAATTTGACAAATCAATCACAAAACATACGTTTCACAGGATCTTAGAATCTATGATTCTCACATAATATAGGATAATAAGGGAGACTTCCTTGATCCATGAGAGACCCAATCAAAAGATCTTGAATCTCCTTTTGTCAATCTATCTCTTTCAGTCACTCTTCTTCCTCACATACTTTCTTGATGGGCAATTGTGGAGAACCCTCACACTACAGAGACAACATCCATCAAGATAAGAGTATATATATATATATATATATATATATATATATATATAT
>Ga0209700_101842_pt1 | contig 43914 bp, 25 predicted proteins | sample SiratroredBW_FD_187528 | JGI IMG/M metagenome (GOLD analysis project Ga0209700, IMG submission 187528) | Root nodule microbial communities of legume samples collected from California, USA - Siratro red BW (SPAdes) (version 2) | ecosystem: Host-associated > Plants > Roots > Nodule | place: USA... | reverse complement strand
GACAAGGTACTCTTAAAACTTCAACCGTATCGCCAGGGATCGGTAACTCGGCCCAAATCAGCCAAACTTGCTCCTCGTTATTATGGGCCCTTCTTGGTTGTGGAGTGCATCGGCAAGGTGGCGTATCAACTAGACCTACCCCCTGGAGCTAAGATCCATAATGTCTTCCATATTTCACTATTACGCCGGTTTGTTGAAGGCGCTGATACAATTAAAACCGCTACATGGCCCTCTGAGCTTGTGGATCATCAACCTTTTGTAGCACCTGCAGCTATATTGAACAAGCGCCGGGTTCTTAACAATGGAAGAATTGTGGATGAGTGGTTAATTGAGTGGAATGACAGTAGTTCCAATGCCGCTACTTGGGAACCTGCAACTTTGATTCGTGCCCAATTTCCAGGTTTACGACTTGCGGACAAGTCGAGTCACAACGGGGTAGTGATTGATACGGGTGTTGACGAGGTTGTTGCTGATGTGGCCGAAGATGACGTGGCGGAAGTTGGAGGCAGCAACCGTTTGGGATAAGGGAAGCCCAGAAAATGGGCAAGCACCAAATTGGTTGGTTTTGTTAGTGGCTGAGATAATGGAGAGTTTTGTTTTAGCATTTCCTTAATTAACTCGTATAAGTAGGAGCATTTGTATTCACCAAGGGATTCACTTTTCAATTAATCAAAAATTCAACTTTGTTGAGCCCCTCCGGAGTTCTCAACAACTCGAATCGTTGCTACACTTTGATGCTTAACTGTATCAATATGCTTATAAATAATCCAACAAATCGAAAAAAAAAAAAATCAGAAGAAGAGTGTGTTGTGACTCGCGTAGTAGAAGACTGTGTTGTGGAAGAACCTGTGGCTTGCGCCGGAGAAGAAAAAGTTGTGCTGCAACTGACTCGCGCAGGAGAAGAAAAGGTTGTTCTGCGTGTGCTGCAACTGAAAGAAGAAGAAGGCTCGCGAGGAAGACAACTTCAATAGAGTAACTTTATTTTATTTTTAAACATTCTGTTTTAATTATTTTATTTATAAGAACATTATATTAATAATTTACGTTTTAAACTTTCTGTATTACTGTATTTAATATAATAATTTATATTTAATAATTATATTAAAAAATATATTCAAATTATATTACAATTATATTTTTGTGATTTTATCATATCATACAACTTTTTGTTAATTATTATTTTTATTTAAATTTTAATTTTAAATAATATTTTGTTTATTTAATTTATGTTTTCTCAATTTATATTTAAATATAATACATAATAATATAATTATGTTATATTTTGTATTTCTTATAATTTGAATAATGTATTTTTATTTTATTAGTATATTCTAATAAATCTATATACATATATATATTGTGAATTCTGATATTATAAATAAAACCAAAATTCTTAAATGGTAAAAGGATAAAATAAGAAGAATAATATTTTTTATTTTTTTTTTCTTTTTTGAGTTAGTTAATATGCTAGGTCTGACTTATATTGAAATCTTACAAGATTCATTTTGATATTTTTGAAGATAAATTATTTTATTTCTCTAATTAATAAAACAAAATAAATCTAAAATCAATTAAATATGTAAAGAAATTAGAAGTCTACGTGGACCAAATTAGGAAAACACAAAGAAAATTAACTTTAACAAGGACCAAATCGATAATTTTATTAATAAGGTTTTTAAAGGAATCAAAATTTGTGACGGAAATAGGGGCTGAATTAAATTTTTAACCTAAAAAGCTTGCGAGAAGGGATTATGGAGTCCTCAATCAACTGACCTAGCTCACTCAACACAGACACAAAATTGCAAACATTGACAGCAATAAAGAGGAAGACATACATTGGCCACCGAATTGCTCATGAAATTTAAAAATAAATTCGTTGAGTTTACGTTCCCGCTTCACTCAAGAAAAAGCAAAAAACGAGACTGAAATCGTTTGTTTGTAAGTGAGGAATTATGAAGAACGCACCTGAGTAACAATTTCGTGGTTCAGTGGTTCTCTCTTGCAAGTTTTTGTCCCTTTTCTGTATCGATGCTGCGTTCTCCTTTGAGTGGTGCACGAGTGGCTTCGCTCAAATTAGGGTTCAGGGTTTTAGAGAATGCTCAGGAAATTTTAAATTTTTAGGTTTAAATACGATTTCTTTTTGTAGGATAAATTATAGGATTTTTTTTTAATAAACAAAATTTTCACTTTTTATTTTATTTTGATTTTATCTTTTTAAATATCGGTTTAGATAACAATCTTTCTAAGTAGTAAAATAAATGAATGAACATTGGAATTGATACTGGAAAAAAAAATAGTTTCTTGAATGATGGTTTTCGTTAATAAATTTTATATGTGTAGTATACGATATTTATAACTTTTCTTTTTATTTTATATTATACAAAATAACTTATATATAAATATATAAATTTTTCAATTATCTATTTAAACAAAATTTATTTATACAATTATCGGTTAGCGTATTCATTTTTCAATACTAATTTAATTATTTTCTCTAAAGTGAAGTGATTTTAAATAGTAATTTTATCATAAAAGAAAAACAGAAAGTTATTAATTAAGAAGGAAAAGGTTGAAAAATATTATAAGAAAATCATCAAATTTTATGAATAAAAATATGTTTTAATCGATTGTGTATCGTTGAAACAGACTTTTATTTAAATGACTTAAATATAATTTTAATTTCTTTTATTTTGTTGTTTATGTAATTTTGGTATTTTAAAACATTCTTTCACTCTAAAAGATCCCGTAATTTTAATTTAACTAAATCTTTAAATTGAAAATTTCAAGGACCTATAAAAAAATCTTATTAATTAAAATATAAAAATAAAAGAAATAAATGTTAAGAAAATATCAAACTATATAGAGTTTGTAAATATCAGGCTTTTGCTTTCCGTCATCCAGAATTTATAGCTGCACCCCATAATTTTTAAAATACTTATTCTGTCCTTGCTATTTATTTGAAATTTGGTTCCTACTTTGTTCATAGTTTTACTGCGTTGCAGGTTTTGTCCATAGAACTTCAACTACTCCGGCAAGCACTGAAAATGTACTAATGGGTAGGATTGAAATTTTCATTTGCTGCAATGGATGTTATATATTAAATTTTTTATTTCAATTATCATCTTTTTAAAATTATATTAAGCAGACAAAAGTTGATTTTTCTTGAATCGTTTCAATCCAAGTAGATCTTAATTTAGGGAAAGTGTGATTTTATTCTAAAATATTTCTAAATTATATTTTTTTTATTAATGTTTGCACCTTTTATCCTCTTAATTATGGATTAACTTTTGACTGAAATTGCTTATAAAAAAAACTTTTGAACGGAATTTAGAATTGATTGAGTATGTTTCACTTAGTCTCAAAGATTTTTTTATATCACTTAGTTCTTATGTAATAGTTACTTTGATTATAAATATCTATCAAGTAAGAAAAGTTAATTTGTAGTAAGACTACATGTTTTATGAAAAAATGATTATTATAAGTTACAGAGAAATTGTTTTTCAATGTTGTAATTAGAAATTGGTCATGAATACCATATTGAGTTTCGAATAACAAAATTGATAAAATAAATAAAGAAGAAATTATGTAAACTAAATAATAAAAAAAAACGAATTCGAAATTTAATCAAATTATTTCCAGAGTTGCATTGGATTATTTTTAAATATTCAATAATCTTAAATTGTTTTTAAGTGTTAGACATGCATTTTGGAATTACAAATAGATTTAAATTAAGATTTAAAACTTGATGCAAAATTAGATTTAGTTAATTTAACATGACATCTTTTGATTCTTAAAAAAATTGAAGATAATTAGAGTACTTTACTAGGAAAATGATTAAAAATAATATGAATACTTATTATCACAGAAACGACACTTAATAAGTACTCTTAAGGCTTCAACTATTAAGTCAAAAGAGTATTATAAAATTTATTTTTCTTATTTGATTTTTTAAGATATGGTTTGACATATTTCAGGAAGTAATAAATAATTTTAAATAAATATTCAAAAAGAAAAGCATGATTTCATATCTGTTTTTAATTTGATTAAAAATATTAATAGTAAATTTTTGTCTAATTTGATAAAATTAGTTTGTAAAGTAATATTTGCACCCCAAGTTATATATAAACTCTGTTTTGTACTTTTATTTTAAATATAGATTTTATTTAAAGATGGCTCTAATAGTGTTTAAGACTTTAATTAACATTGTGGAAGAGAGTTAAAGGTATTATAAATTGAAGATTTTTCTTAGCTTGAAGACAAGATTTGGAAGCAGTCCATGTTGAAGTGTAATATCACAGTTAACAGTTCACCAAAATATTTAATGATAAGATGTGATGTAGAATAATTGCAAAATCAAGTTTGTTCATGGGATCCCAAATTAATCTATTTATTTACTCACCAAACTTCAAAAATTAACATCAATCATTATATGATCTTTCACTTTCACATCTTAATCCTTTATCAGGCCCATGCATCTATCTATCTTATAAATGGATTCATCAATTTCAATTTCACTTGAGATTAACTCAAAAAATTTGGATTGGCATGACCTACATAGGTTAATGATCAAATAAATCTACTAATCTTGAATTAAAATAATATTTTAAATAAAATATATATTAACTTTTTAATTAGAAAGATACAATACTTGAAAATCAGAACTTTGTAATTAATTATAACACTGAATTTAATAATTAAAAACGTTACATCAACTCTTTCATTAAGGTTATCAATATCAAAATTTTCAAGTTTTAACATTATTTTGTTCATTAATTTCCAATTGTTCAAAACTTTTTCAGATAATACATAATAAATTAAAGTATTGAAATGTTACCATTATTTTTTAATTAGGTAATATTTTTTTAGATAGGCATATGGATCAAACAAATGCATTGCAAGTTCTGCCTGAATAAGTTGATAAACAAGTCAATTATAACTAAATCAAATTAGTATTTTATTAATTACAAATTTTATTATATTTTTCCAAATGCACTCAATTTAATTATATGTGTTCAGTCCCCTAATTAGACTCTAATAATTAATGAGGATTTTTTTATCACATTCTTTATCATTGAGTATAATACATGCAATGCACATTCTTTATCAAACAAGTAGTAAACTCTAATAAGAACCAAGACTTACAATTAGTAAAAAATAGTGGGAAGTGTGATGATTGAAAATTTTCTCTAAGACTTGTTATTTTTGGTCTCAAGAAAAACTCAATCACTCCATTTCTCACCCTTACAAGTTTTAGTTAAATGGACCAAGGAAGATAAGTGAATTAGGTTCCTAGGTGAATAAACTTTACAAAACAAGACTAATCAATATGAGTGTTTTTTTTTTTTTTTTTCTTTTGAAATGTTCTTATCTTTGTCCTACTATTTACATATAAATGTGAAGTACATCTCAGAAGTCAATTGTGGGCTCTCCTAGTGTCAGATTTCGTTCCACTTTCCATGGCAAGTTAAAGAGTTTGGCCATGATAAACTTGAAGATTTTGTTGACATTAATATTGTGGGTTGCACTTGAGAAGAAAAGGGTGGCTTTCATTGCCCTTGCATATGCCCTTGCCTGTGTGAATGCACTAACACCAAGTTAAATTTTGGAACAAACCCTTGTAATGAAACTTCAACATTTCTAATCTAGATTTGATCCATAATAAGGTCTTAACAAAGAAATAGACAAATTGGTAAGTGCCAAGATTCCATAAGAAGACTCAAAGTCAATGAAAACACTGCAATTTCACACACCAATCAAGGTAGAGGGAGAAAATGTTGAAACCAAACAAATCAGGCAATAAAAGTAAAATAAAATAATATTTTCCAAACATTTTTTTAAATCTTCTACTTGGCAATAATCATTTACCTGTGTTACAATTGTCCATTGCACATCTGGGGGGAGTCTAACAAAGTCATCAAATTTGGTTCCTATCAGAATGGGAATTGCAGTCTGCAAGTAAATAAAATGAAAATCAGTCAAGTTCATTAAGGACACTGATTTGCCATTTCAACATATAAAACAATTGCTAATACAATCTTTATTACTAAATAAATATTGTTCTCTGTTTGGTCATCATAAGGGTCATTAAAGCTTTGAGAAAATAATGCATGTGCCTTGTCCTTTTTTGTACTATTTCAAAGCTTTTCCATGTGAAAAGAATTTGTAACCAACTTTTAAGCAGTGAGAGGTATTGATTATCTATACCACACACAATGAATTCATGTAATTTCAAATTATTGACAATGTGAGATTGAATTTGGGTACCTGGTTCCACTTTCTTGCCTTACTGTACCACCCCACAACACTGCAAAGACATCCCAAAGTAAACAAAAAAAGGTAAATACTTTTGCATTTTTGCTACCAAAATGTTTCCACAGATCATGAAGGAAACAGCTACCTGTTCAGTGTGCAACGATTGGTGAGATCAAACATAACCAAAATTGCAACTGAATCTTTACAAGCCATTGGAATTTGATGAAGAGACCCTGTGTCTCCTACTCACACCACCACAAAAGAATTCACCATCAAAATTTCACACAAAGTTAATAATAAGTCCAGAAAAAGCCATGGCAGAAAGTTATAATTCAAAGAAAAATTAAAAGTTAAACACCTGCAACATCCCAAATACTAAAGGAAATTCTAGCTCCTTGAACAGATAAAGTTTTGTCCATCAAATTAAGTCCCTTCATCTGCAAGCTCCTCTTTTCTTGTTCATCCCCCACATACTTGATCTGGAAAAAGCAATCACACTCACATATTAAAAGAAGAACTACAAAAAATAAAAATTAATAAAGTTATGACAAATTTTGGTGACAAAAAGGTTATTTTTCCTCCAAAATTTCTGGGGCCACATAAATTTCAGTGTCAAACAAATCTTGTACTTAAAACATAAAACTAAATATCAAAATTTGTTCCTAATGGAAAATAGAAAGACAACCAACACCAAATAAATGAAAAGTGAAACAAAAGCTAAGGAGTTAAATCAGAAGTTAAAACTGGTTTTTCCAACAAAAAATCACCCAGCAAAAAACAACTAAGACCCGTTTTAGATAAATAAAAAGTGAAACAAAAGTTAGTTTGAAACTAATTAAAACTCAAAACCAGTATCACAAAAACTAGTTTTTTTCAATACGGTAATCACCAAGCATAAACAACTAATATACCCATTTTAGTTAGGAAGAAATCAAAGCTAGTTTTTTCAACATGGCAATCACCAAGGAAAAGCAACTAATACCCATCTCAGAAGAAAGCACATATTAAACCATAAAACAAGTACCACAAAACTGGTTTTTCCAATATGGCAATCACCAAGCAAACTGATCTTGAGGTTGACCAAATCGGAGTCGGAGTCACATGGGGTGGTGACGGGGTGGCCATGCAGGGAGGAGCCACCGTGCAGGGTGGCCGTGGACGGGGGGCTGCGGAGGGGCAGTCTGAGGTAAGGGGCAGGTGTAGGCCTTCCAAGACAGCAGAGAAAGATCCTGTCCCAGATGAAACGGCCAAGAAAAGACACCCTATGGAAGAGGTTGCAGTGAAGGTTGACATGATGAACCATTCTGTGGCATGCTTGAGTTGTTCTTCTTCTGCTCTTGCCAATGATTTTGGCCATGGAAGAGTGGTGTTTGCTTCTTCTTCTTCTTCTTCTTCTTCTGCCTTTTCTCTGTGTTCATAACTCCATTGCTTCTATGTGTGTACCTTTACTTTGGTCCCATCAACAAGGCATAAATTCTTGTGCATTCAATATGTATAAATTATTATTTGGTCTCTTTTTGGTTTGACAGAATAAACAATAAAGTTTTTCTCCTGTTTTTTTAATAATATTCCCCAGACTTAAAGTTGAAAGTTGTTTCGTTTTTGGGTTAACTTGGACAATTTAATAACAATGTATATTCCTTGAACAATTAATTACTCCAATAATGATTAAGATAGATCTTGAAATACAAACATATAAGAAGGAAAATGTCCACAAGTTTAGTTAATTTAAACTAATTAACATACCAATATTAATGACATCAATTATTTAAAATGCTGCAAGTAACACAAATCTTATTGAATTTGATTCACTATTTAACTTCATTTTTCTTTTTGTAAAAATTGAAGGGACATTAGAAAAAGGCAAGTTGATTTCTCTGTAATTTCTTCAATTTAAAATTTAGCTAAATTATAAACTAGATCTATGATATGACCACTCCTAATGGAGTGATTGAGTTAACAATTGATTATTTGTTTATGTTTTCATTCTTAAATATTGCAAGTATATTTTGCAATTCAAAGTTACTTGTTATTATATAAAAGTGTACATAATTTCCAATAGCAAAACGGTGTGTAGAAAAATATCTATTTTTCTTTTTCATTTAATATATATTTTGTATTATTGCAGGTTCACAAACAAAGGAAAAATGTCACTCTATTAGGAGCAGTTGACTGAGATTTCTGAGACTCCAAAGGAGTCCAAGTGGCCGGCTATAATGGAAGAAAAAATTGTAAGGGTTATTGTTGTAATTGCATAGTGTTTTTGTCCACATTTGGTAAGCATTTTGTGACATGCTTGTGTGTTATGCTTTTAAGATAACAAAAAGATGGTAAAAATGATAAAATAGAAAGGAGTGGTTATGATAACAAGGAACTTATCCATGTGAATCTAGAAAGAGTGTAATTCTTTTATTCAATTGTTTTAGATCTTCATGGAATCAAATATACCTAGAAAGTGAACAAAGAAAAAAAATAATATTGTTTGAATTTAATAAAAATAAAATATGTGAAAAATAAAATGAAAATTTATTAATTAATGTGATTGATTCAAATCAGCAGAAATTAATTTATAGTTGTTTTTATTAGATTATTTATATAGCAAAAAAATCTTAATTTATTTTTTATAGTACATTTTTTTATAATTTTAACTCTAATAAAATGACTTTATAAAACTTATATTTTAGTTAATGCCTTACTTAATTGTTGGTATCCTTAAAATAGAAAATATTTTTTATTTAAAATTCAGAATTTTAAATTTTATATCATATTATTATGATGTAATGAAAGCTCTTATATTCTAAGATATAAAAAATATTCCATCAAAATGTGTTATCCAGTACCTACTTTACATACCAACTTAGGTTAGCCGAGGCAAACGATTGATGTTGGAAAAACATAGGTGTAATATAAAAATCCTAATAGTTTAAAAATAGTTATATTGTTGTATAATTATGAATTAGAATATATATAATGATTTTTTTAACTTTATAATTTGAAAGTATTTTTTTTTTCGAACTAGGATATTTGGTGTAAGACTACGATGATTTTTATGAGTAATAGTAAAGATTAAGGATGTGAAAACAATTTAAATAGTTAAATTCAATTTATAATTATTTAAATCTAAAAATGTTTTAGACTGAGTTCAAGAAGGGGGTGAATTGAACTTTGAAAGACTTTTACAATTCTAACTTTTGAAAATAGTTTTCACAATTTGAAAAACTTTAATAAATCTCGGTGGATATAAGGTGTACTGAAGAAATAAATTGATTCAAGCCACAAATGAATCAATTTGTTTTACAATCAGAAAGAAAATTTCAAAGAGCACATACAGCAGATTTACAATCACACAGCAGCACCTTATGCAGATCAAATTCACACAGTTTCAACTACCATGATCAAACGAATATCTGCATATGGCAAGGAATCTCTTCATGACACCACATTGCTCAGGAATCTCTGTTATGCACAGTGTAAAAGGCAAGGGTAGTTTAGTCATCTTCATGTTGTCGAATTGACTTTCTGCGTCTTTCTTATCATAAGCACGAGGTACCCATGACCCTTTTCCCCAAATTCGCTCCATGTAAAGTTTGATTGATCTAACTAAAAACAAGTTAGATCGAAACACATTTCTTCCTAAATCCCTATAATTTTAATTTTCACCTATAAATTTTGAATTCCAATTTTACCCTTGTGAAATTAAATTGCTTAAGATGAACATTGATTGTGTTGGTGTTGAAGTGTTTGTATACATTGTGAAGGTTGTGGTGGTGCTTGGTGGTGGTGTTTGGTAGTGGTGTTTGGTAGTGGTTGTTGCTACATTGGATTATTGGATTGTAGTAAGGCTTGTGCTTTAATTTTCTTTAACTTAAGATTTTTTTTAGTTTTAGTTATGGATTGTGCAATCTAGAGACCTCTCAAATTATATAATCAATAACGTTAAACAATTTTATTTTTAGTTTCAAATTGGTCAATATGTAAGTAAAAATATTATTTTAAATTGCATATTCCACAATATAAATTGTGATTTTGAGATTGTACAATATGAATATTAATTTGTATTCTAAAATGTATAATCTATAATGCAAATTTGTATTTTAAATTTTGCAATCGAAAATGTTGTTTTAGATCTAGAATTACATTTCGGATCGCACAATCCAAAATATATTATCTTCTTAAAAAAATGCATTCCGTATTGTGCAATTTAGAATACAAATCCAAATCCTGAAATGGTTTTTAGATTATACAATCTAAAATGTATACATATTTTGTAAAATAAATTATAGATTGTGCAATACGAAAACTTTTCATAATAACCAATCCATAATGAAATTATACAACAACAACAATTTTTTGTTCAGAAACGAATCTCTATAGAGATAACGTTAGCACAAGAGGGCAATGGGTGACCAAGGCAGTTCATTATAGTAGTAGAAGGTTTCAATAATGGGTTTAAAACAACCAACAAAGCAGCAACGATGGCAGACTCACTCTTTGTAACAAAGAAGAAGAAGAATAAGTGAGAAGAAAAAAAAATGAAAGGTTTAAAATATACATGTCATTAAAGGTATATTGGTCATTTCAATAGGTGTAGGTTGAAATTATACAGGCTGGAAGCAATGCCTAAACACAGTCACACCAAAGTTGAAGCTAGATTAGGTCATACCCAAGTTAAGTTGGGTCCAACCTTAAATTGGATGGGGTTTAACCTTAAGTCAGGTTGGGTCCAAGTCAAGTTAGGTTAGGCCACATCTAAGTTAGTCTTAGTCAGTTTGAAGTCAAGTTAATTTGAGTCATAACCATGTCAAGTTGGTTAAGTTAAATGTTGGGTCAAACCTAAGTTAAGATAAGTTAGGTCTGGTCAAAGTAGGGTTGACTTGGGCTCAAGAGACAAGTCGGCCTAGGTAGAGTCTAGTTGGTCCAAGATTTGGTTCAGCCGAGTCAACTAAGGGCACGGTTGAGCTGAGTCATCCCAAAACGAGGTCGAGTCGAGTTAGCCTGAGTGTGGTTGAGCTGAATTAACTTACGTTCGGGTAGAGTTGTGTAAGCCCGATCTCATTCAAGCTAAGTTGACCCAAACTCACATTCAATTGAGGTGGGACGGGTCCATGTTCAACCGAGTTGGGTTAAGCCTAGGTTGACATGCGTCCAACTAGGTCTAGTCAGATTGGACCCAGGTTGACCTGAGTTTGGCCAAGTCAAGATTGGGCCAAGCCTAGGTGACTAAGACAAACCAAGTCAGGTCATGTCAAGTCAAGCTAAGCTTATGTTAGGCTAAGACATTGAGCCCGCCAAGGTTATCAGACTCGAGAGTCTACGTAGACTCATGAGATTTTGGTAAACTCAACTCGTAAACCCGACTCGTAGACTCATAAGAGTCTATTTCATAAAAAATTTTAATAAAAAAAATAAACATACATCATTTATTATATCAATATTAAAATAAATAAATTCTTACCATCTAATTCTCTAATGAAATTATTTTCACCATCATTTTCAGCAAAATCTAGATCCAAAAATCTTAAAAACCCATGTAATTACAATTTTAAAAAATATCAACTCACTTTAAATTTAAAAAAAAATCACTTACTTTAAATTAAAAAGAAAAAAACACAGCAGCAACAAATACCTAAAATCAGACCTGAAATGGAAAAAAAAAATCACTTAGCAACAATGGAGAAGAACCACGTGGAAGAGAACCTATGACGACGGACGGCGGCGACAGACAGTGGCGATGATGACGAATGGCAACAATAAACAGACTATGACGACGACAGCGAACGCAGAAGGTGAAGACCCGACGACGCAAAGACCCAACGTCGCGATGCGAACACTTGACGACACAGTGGAAGAGGACGACAAACTCAAACAGTGAACTCAAATGACAAACCCTAAATGGCAGTTCAAAAACCCTAGATCGAACACCTCTTCTAATTACGAAATCTAGCTTAAACCAGGTATCAAATCCCTAAATTTGGATTTTTTCCTAATTCGTTAACCCGATAGCTGACTCGCGAGTTTGAACGAGTCAACCGAGTTTACTTTCGAGTTTACCGAGTCTATTCCAAAAACGAGTTTAATGGCGAGTTAACTCGGTTACGGGTAGTGGAATCGTAAACTCGAACGAGTCTACGAGTTGACCCGCGAGTTTGATAACCTTGGAGCCCGCATTGGATTAGAGTTATGTCACGCTAAGTTGGATTGATCCCACGTCAGATTAAATTGAGTTGGTAAGAGTTTAAATTGGGTCGAGTCGATTTGGACACATGTTGAGTCGAGTTAGGGTGGGCTGACATTCAACTAAGTTGGGTTAGGTTTAGGTCGAGTCAAGTCCAGTTTAGGCCAAATAGGGTCAACCTAAGTCAAGTCGAGTTCAATCTAATCCAGGTCGATCGAGCTTTGGTGAGACTGAGACAAACTAAGTCAAGTCGAGCCAAGTTGAGTTCTGCTTGTGTTGGAACAAGACATCATGTCTACATCGATTGGGTCTATCCCATATCAAGTCAAGTTGAGTTAGTATAAATCTAGGTCAAGTAGAGTTAATCCAAATTGTCCTTAATTCAAATTTAATCAAGTTGGATTAGGTCGAGTCTAGTTGAACTAAGTTGAGTCGGACTCAAATCAAATCAAATTTGATCAGATTTAAGTCTGATCGAGACTATAATAAACCGAGTTGGATTAATTTTGTACTAAATTTAATCTAATTGACAAAATAAATTTAATCTAAACTTAAATTGAATTAAAAAAATTCAAATTAATTTGATTTAGTTAAAACAAATCTACATTTTTATTTATTTTATTGAATAAGGATTGGATTTTGATTTCTTTTAATTTGAAGAATGTCTATAATTAGTTTTAAATAATATTTTAATATTGAAGTGAAGGAAAATTTTTGATGGTGGTGAATTGGGACGGAACTAATAATATTAATAAAAGTATTTTAACAGTTGAAAATATTAAAAAATATAATATAATAATATCATAATGTTAAAAGGTTAAAATTAAATATAAATTTATATTCTTAACATTTAAAATAAATATGAAATTTAAATAAAATTTGTACATTATACTTCAATTAAAATTTAACCACAATAACATGTTTAGATGTAGAATGAAAATTTTATTAACATTTTATATTAATTTTTATTTTAAAAAAGGTAAATGGTTATATATATTTATGACAAACTTTACACATGGATTAAACTGAAAAGTAATATATTATTTAATTAGTTTGATGTTACGACATGTCACTAAACATATGCCATTTTTAGTGCTTCAAATTATAATTAGTTGATTAAAAATTTAAATGAATAATCTCTGAGTGTATTTGTATCGTTAAATCAAATGCCATTATTTTGGTAAAGCAATTGAAAAAATGCTGGGATATTAAGGGTGTTAATTATTCTCTAAACTTAACAATCATTAGGATTATAGCATTTTACTAATTACACATGAGTAATCTTCTACAAACTTTTTGTCAGAAAAATACTTTACTCTGGTCAGTAGATAGATCTGAAATTTTCTAATGTTAATAAAGTGTTATAGATAAAGGAAAAGGCTGCAACACTTCTCCCAGTTTCAGTCTTAAAATATAGAGGAAAAGTCTTAAAATATAGAGGAAAAGTGTTATGGACCATCTTTTTTATAAAGTATTTGATGCACCAACCTTCTACAAATATATTTATGTCCTGGCAGATTATAATTACAGCTTTATCCTTTGCAATGAAGAAGAAAAAAAAATGTAGAAAGAAAAAATAAACTGGAAAATTACAAAACAAAAAATAAAAAAATAAGAAATACAAGGTTTACCATTATTTCATTGGAACTTGGAAGGAAGTTCAAATACTATCTTTCAAACTTTTATTTGATATATTGTTAATAAAAAATTATAATAAATATGACTTAAAATAGTTTATGTAGAAGTTAGTAAATTTATTATACATACAATATTCTACACCTTGATTAAATTCACTCCTATACATGTGTACTACATAAATTATATCTTCTGCTAATTTAATTTTAATTTTGGTGTGAGATTACATTTCAAAGTATTTTAGCTAATTAAATTTGGCTTCTAATCTTAAAATTAAATATTTTAATATTTTTGTTTGTTGGATGTGATATTAAAGCTATTTGTAATGGACAACTGAATAGAGACACTTCATAACCTTATGACCTTCTTTCTAACCCTTAACTCCCACATGGAAGATACTAGTTATGCTAACAGCAATAATAGACTACAAACTAAATGCAAATCACATAATATTGGATTAAAATATTTAGTATTAAGATATTATAAAAATAAATAAAATAATATTAATTTGTTTAAATTTTAATAATTTTTTTAATATATGTTAATTATGACATATGATTATTATATTAATTATAATTACTTATCTATTTAAATTTGAATTTGATTTTATAACTTAAATTTATGCTTTTAATTTTTTTTATATTAAATAATTTTTAAAACTTTATTTGGTAAAAATATATTAATATATAGTAAAAATTCCATACTTGCATGCAATCAAAACATAAGGAACTAGAAAAGTACAATAAATGATATTAATAATATTTAAATAACAAAACATACTAAAAAATACAATAAATGATATTAACAATATTTTAAATAACAAAAATATATCAATTTTTTTAATATTTATTAAGTTATTGAGGAAAGAGATAAGTATAACAAGTTATTTGTTTTTGCAAATAAAAAATTAATATTAGTTCAATATCAACTAAGTTTGAGTGAATTTCTCTGATGATATTTGCTAAGGAAAAGACACACTTACCCTTAAGAACTTTTACTTAAGGTGAAAATACCAATTCAAAATAGAGAAATTATGTATTTTAAATTTGTGATCAGTGTGATATTTTTAATTACCTTAGTCTTATTTAGTAGTTTTAACCACACCGAATTGTTCTGCCAAACAAATTTATAAGTATATAAACAAGTTTAGTAATATACTTATTGAGTATAGAAAATTATATTAGGAATGTTGTTTCTAATAATATGTATTATAGGTTTTGGGGTTTAGAGTTTAGATTTTACACAATGTATTTATCTTAAAATTATAAAATTTAAAATTTTTAAAAATATATTTATTGTTACAAATAATTTAATTGAAACAAGACAATATTTCACAAAATGACAAAAATAATTCACTAATAATGCTAAAAAGAATTTAAATGGAAGCATGTCACACAAGTTATTACCTAAAAGAATTTGTACATCCAAAAGAATTCGTTATTCAAGTTCTGATCAAATTCTATAAACTATAATGAGTATGTATAGGAAATAGGTAGTTAAAAGCTGTTCTTAAGAGAATAGTTGATAATAAAGTGTACATGACAAAAAAAAGTATGTATCCTAATATGGAAGAAAAACTAAAAATTGCACTTATCAATGATAGATTCAAGATAGTAAATCTAAACATAAATAAGAAAATAAGAATATGAGATCTAGGAAATGAACAAATAACTAATTTTAAATATGTGTAAATAGTAAAATGACAAAAATAAATTTAAATATATATACACACACGAGTATAAATAACCTTTAAGTAACCCACTTTTAATAATTATATAATTATTAATCTTAATGTTTCATCTAGTCATTTCTCACATAGCTACATTAACTATACAATATCATTAATCTATATCATAATAAAAAAAATAGTTAATTGAATTTAATTAAAAGTAATACATGTCCACAGCCGAGTTGGAAATATCTTGTTATTGGACAAATGAAAATTTATCACCATACAAATCACAACTTCATTCCAACCTTGTTAAACTTCTTTTCACAAATCACTTATAAAACACATATTATTAAAGTTATACTTAAATCATATTAAACACATTAAAAAAAATAAATTGTACAACTCTTCATGGAAGGCCAGAAAACTATAAATTGTTATCTTCTGCTCCAAATCCTCTTAACTCATAAATCCTCTTTCCACCTTGTTGAACTTCTTCCCATAAACCACCTTTGTCTGTTGAGAAGTGTGAGAAAATAAAAGAACAACAATATAAATATATTATTTCTGGCTTGTTGAAAATTTTCCCAAAAACATCTTTCATCTTAGCTCAAATATATAAGAAAATGAAAAAAAGTCAATATAAATATATTAGAGTTTGTATATAAATTAGAGTAACTATTTCAAAAATATTTTTATATCATCCTTGACAATAGTCTAAGAAAACCTAAACTTTTATATTTTGCTTAAAGTGTGCTCTATAAACCTAGTCACAAGCATGCATAAACAGTGTTTTGTCTTCTTGAATTTTTTCAATGTAGACATTAAACATAAGAGAAAATTCTTTATAAAGTAAAAAAACAAACTGGCTTCTCAATAAAAAGAAATAAATGACTTACTTTCTATTCTTGTTGTTGTCAAATATTAGATTGTGCTTTGGTTTTTGTCTTCAATGTAGTTAAGCTTTTCAGAAATAAAATACTCTAAGATAGGATAAAAAGTTGTTCAAAAGAAGAAGCATAAAGGAAATGGAAAAGCAAGGCGACAAGGAATAGGATAAATGAAAGAACTACAAAGACAAAAAAATAAGCCAAAGATATTAATACATATCAATATATTAAATGGGGTTAAGTTGATATATTTTTTAATAATTTCTTTTCTTAGTTAGACAGTAGATATTTTTCTAAGTCAGATAATAAATTCATTTTCTTAGGTACAATACATTGCTTATGATTATGTTTGACATAATAATATAATGTGTTCAAACATAATTTTAAAATGATGCATTATTGTTTTTTTTTCAAATTTATCATATGAATTCCATTGCACTGAGTATTCCTGATAACTTTTTTTTAAGTATTTCAGTTATTTAGATTTATTTAATTAATTAGAAAAATAAATATTTATCCTTTTGATGTGATATTTAGTTGAGGGAAGAACATATTCAAGCACTCTGCAGAAATCCCACATCGAAAATATAGTTATAATAACAGAAAAAATACACTACGAATATGATATGTGTCACCCTTTTTAACATACTTACCTAGACGGAGTCAATAGATGATCAATGAGATCCATGTCCTAGGATTGTGACCTTCATGTATATATATCATACACCTTGAATGTTCATATCATTTTAAGTGTTTTGTTTCATCTGTATATCTTATATTATAAAATGTATTTATATGTTGAACAAATATTAAATCTAATTTCAAAATTGGAGATCAAATCTGATCATTTGTCGATCATCTTATGTATCAAATTCAGCTCACTGTTTTACTGTGGTTTGGATCCAGGCATGTCAAAATATAAGCTTGCATGCTTGTAGTACTGATAATTGAATTTATAATAGGAAAATTGGTATGTGTAATGTAGCTATTAGTTTTTGTAATAGTTATTTTGAAAATTAGATATAGGGTAACTAGTTGACGATATTCACTTAATGTATTAAAATTAAACTCCTAGTCAAGACTCTTGTTAAAAATACTGTCCTTTTGCAATATTTAACTTCAATTTATCTGTCATGCCAAAAGTAAAAAGATACTTTAGTTTATCTTTACTCAAAATATTTCCATTAAATCAACATAGAATATTATTAGAATAAAACATGTTTTTAATTGTTAAACATATTTATATTTTTTATTTGTAATTGCCTTAAGATTATGTTTGAACATTCTCACCAGACAAGAAGAATTTTTAAACATTCATTCTCATGATCAATTCAAAGCATATAAACTAACAGTTCAAAAGTTATCAAAATGTTAACAACTATGTAGCTGAATTGGCTTATAGTGATCAAACAAATCATGCCCTTTGCACTGAAAAATTAAGAATAAAATCTTTAATTTCTTCGTTGGCTCTGTCCAGTGCCGTCCTACCCTCTCCATCTTTTACATCATATTTTGCTCCAGCTCTCAAGAGTTCTTCAATTTTTGGCTTGTCACCTTCTGATGCAGCTAATAGGAGAAGGATGTCCACAGGGTGGATGTTTAGGCTTAGAAGAGCTTCCATTCTATCGTAGGTACCATCTACAGCCAGCATCCCCATGTAGTTGAAGTACTGTAAAATTTTATGAAATGTGAATTATGATGTGCAGGAAAAGATTATGATGTCATTGTGAAGTTCATTGATGCTTTTAGAAATAAGAGCATTTTCTCTTTCAAAACTGAATTTCCAAATTACTGTACACAGGAAAAGTCAATAGAAGAACAGGAGAAGGGGATGAAAGTTTGAATAAAATAGATAATCAATAAAGTTACAGTTTGAACTGAATAATACACAAATAATTCAGAGAAACTCTTGAACCTGTTACTACAGATAAATTTAGAGAAACTAATCCAGAGAAAATTCGGACAATGTGTTTGCTTGACTTATTTGTGACTTATATGTCTTGAGTTCTCAAGATATCCCTATGATGAATTCATCATATTATTGTATCAGAGGATGAGAGGATCTAAAGTTCCGTAATTAATGCTCTAGTTATTAATTTTCCTTTTACTAAATTGCAATATCCATTTCTTCTTTTAAAGTGACTTTCAAACTTCATAAAGTGTCATCTAGCATAGTTAACCAAGACATTTCTTATTTCCTGAATATGTGTCTCAATGAAGTGTTATCAAACATTCTCACCAGTACCATACTGTTTCTACAGAGTATTCAGTGTTTTGATGGTTTTGTTGATTTTGTAGGTTTAAGCCAGGCTTAACTCACTCCAAGATTTGAGAAGAAAATAAAATCCTTTTGCTAGTGTCAGACGATCTTTACCTAACCAAACAATGGTTACAAAGTCTACTAATTATTCTTCTTTTATAAATAATTACTGTTACCCTATATGAATGTAAGCATATATATACACAACCTGCTGCAGATAAAATACACTATTTGGTTGTGGCAGTGCCTTCAATGAGAAACCTTTATAAGGTCTTCTTTTTAAACTTTTAACCACACAAAGTATGTCTCAATCTTTTGACAAAGACAGATGAGTTCAGTAGACAATAAGGCTGACCTGTATTGTACTTACAAGGGATGTTGGCCTAAGGTCTGGCCAGGTGGTACTGGTATATTATTTATGTTTATGATTTTTAAATTTGATGACATTGTAAGAGATTGTTCTTCTATTGATTCAAGATTGCAAACCAAATATGCATAATTGCAAAGAATGGATGGGATGTGAATGAACTTCTATCTATTTTCCAGCTGATGCGGCAAGATGAGTTGAAAAGTGTCTTAGCATTCTCAGTGAGACTTGTTAGGTATTTTAATAACAAAATGGAGAATGAGTCAGTTACAGCTTAAAATTGGGTATAGATCAAACAGTTTAAACATTTATTCATCATAGCAATTCCAACCCAAATCACCTTTCCAGCCTTATAGAAGAAAATTGTGACGAAAATTGTTCTCAATAAATCTAGAGTGACTCCACACATTCTAGTAGTGCATAAGCATAACAGTTAACAGTGGCAGAAGTTTAAAATTTAGAATCAACAAACATCATTCAAATTCCTTAGTAGCTGTAAACTCCTAGTATAGAAAAATAATAAGGGCATATTTTAACAAGATAAAAATTACTCAATGGTACCTTAAATAGGGCAAAAACTCTCCTCCAAGTGTTTCTCCTTCCCCAGAAGAGTTTCCCTTTCCTCACAAACTTTCTAATTCTCTGAATGTCCCTTTATTTATCAAATTCATCCCCTCAAGACCCCTTTAAGAACGTGCACTCACTTTTCTCTTCACCTATATGAGGTTGGAAAATCCTAATGTAAATAAAAAATATTCCCTTTTCTTAAAGCCACCCCAACAAAACATACCAGCAGTGCATAAGCCCAAATCCTCATATCAAATTCCACAAGCTCAAATTTTCAAAACAACTAACATGCACATATCATCTTATCCCTCCCTTAGTGTAATTTCGTAACACAAGCAACAATGAAATTCTACAGCATCACCATATGCACTCGCATCACACAATTGTAATAACTGAAACAATCTAACAGCTTCAATCACCAACCTGTTCCACATCATCTCTGTCAAAGTCATCACGGGCCTGGCTGCCATAAATGCCAGCACCTTGGGCATCAACACCGTTCTTGCCAAACCTGAACCAGCACGTGGCTTTGGAGCCGTTGGAGGGGCCAATTCTAGAGGTGAGGCTGAGCCACCCAACACTTCTTTTTGTGCCCAGAAACCGTGAGGCCAAGTTTGAGGCAGAAACGTGAGGTGAAGGGAAGAAATTGTTGAGCTTGGAAGTGATGGGACGGTGGGTGATGCATGGAATAGAAGCCATTGTTGTCGAGTTTTGAAACACCAAGCTTGTGTTCTGAAACTTTCGCTTCTTCTGTGTTGTGTGTTGCTATCCACACACGTGTCTCTTAGATGCTATCCACCAACTCTATGCAGATTTTCTTCTTAAATACTTTTTCTCCCTTCACCCTACAACCATATTCGTTTTATTATTAACTCTTTACACAATTTTCTGGTTACGACATTTTGAACAGTAATATATTTTAGATGGTGTGATATAAAATTATTATTATCTTAAATAAATTGATATTATTAACCCTTAAGAAAAATAATATTTTTATATTTTGAAAACAAAATAAAAAATTGTGAATAGGAAAAGGAACAAAAACAAATTAGTAAAAATCACTTTATTATTTTTCAGAGTCTGGTTTCAATATTATAAAATAAATTAATAACTATTTAATGGCAAGGTGCATAATTAGAGTAATGGATAGAAGTTGCAAACTACGGGCTAAATTTACCCTCTAACTCCAGATGAATGAAAAAGGAATATCAGTCTTGCTGATAATGACAAAATTGCAGAACACTTACTCATGAAAAACAGCCACTAAAAAATCACCTGTTATTCCATTTTCATATTAAAACTCTAAAATGTCAAACTAAACATAAAGTAATTATATTTTTGTGTTGTATTTTCTCCTGTATTGAGTCTATATGGACACTTGGCAGGATCTGGTCAAGCTACAAATTTTTTTAACCAGAATGACAATGCCTTCTTCTATCAATTCCTGGAAAGCCCTGCCTAGTGATGTTGAAAATACTGATTTATGCACTACTCTGAGAGACTGAAATATCTTTTCACTTCTCATTGGAACTTCATCAATCTCTACCCTTTTGCATTTCTATTTGGTTAATGCAAAATGTGGAAGTATTTAAGAGATAAGAGGCTAATATTTACTTAATAGTAATAATATAATGAAATAGTCAGGTCTGTCTTTATTAGTATACACTAACCTTTAATCTAATGTTAGCATGTTTGAGAGTTGCAGCCCATGCAATTTCTTATGCTTCAAGGAAGTGTTTGGTTTGGTAAAATATGTCATATGTTCATTTGTGACAATAATTTTCTTTCTAAATTTGCTAGAATTTGAAAATTGTGCTTAGGTTTTACTTCTTGTTTTCAATTTTAATTTCTTGATTAGCTCCCTATCTTTACCACCTGGTTGTGTACCACTTCTTTATTGTGGATTCTCAGTACTTATTCTAGAAGATCTTAAAGACTTATTGAGTTATTGTTATATAAGTATAGAAAGTGAAACTATTGTAATAATCAAACAGAAGATATTTTGAATAGATACAATATTTTAATACATTTTTGTGATGGTAGTTTGCAAGTATGGTTGGTGTTAAAGGTCACATCATTTTGGTCAAAACAACTGAACTCTATAAAGGGTTCATTTTTCACTATGAGAGTTTTTTTTTTTTTCATTTACAGTTTATACACTCAATTCCTTAGTTGGAGTGATTATGCACATCCAAGAAGAGAGACACCTCAGCTATGCCCATTTATTTACATTCCAAGTCGTCCCCCAATCCCACATCGATAGTGCTAGATATCGTAACTGGAATAATACACTACAAATATGAGATGTGTCACCCATTCCAACATACTTACCTGGACGGGGTCAATGGATGATCATGAAGGTCCATGGCCTAGGGAAGTGACTTTCATTGCACTTAGAAAGGGTGCTTCTCTAAGGTCTGTGACGGGGTCAATGGATGATCATGAAGGTCCATGGCCTAGGGAAGTGACTTTCATTGCACTTAGAAAGGGTGCTTCTCTAAGGTCTGTCTAAGTGACAGAGCCTATTGCACTTAGAAAGGGTGCTTCTCTAAGGTCTGTCTAAGTGACAGAGCCTACGTCATAATCTGTGGTAGTGGGGACCTGCGTTCGCGCGGTCCCCTTCTTTACTACTCAAAGTTATGTTTGGGTTACTTAGCTGGTCCCTTTGGGAAGTCTGATTGCGGAGGTAAGGGAATGCTTTTGGTAAAAATGTTTATATAAAGTCCATTGTTTGTCTCAAAATCTAAATATGCCAAATAAATCTAAATGTGCCAAATAGCTAAATATTGCAAATGGCTCTTCTTGTAACTGTTGGCAAACAAGCAAATTTGGAATTTTTAAAAGATGAGTTGACCTGGATAAAGGAGTTGTCTCACAAAGTGAAAGAAAATTAACTTGAACTACTTGACACTTTAACAATGGTGGTAGTTGAAAAAATATGACAGCTAAGAATGGGATTGAGAAGCTGCCTAAGCTTGAAGTACTGAAGGGATTTGTGATTGGTAATACTCTTGCAAAATATCAGATCTTGCACATTTGTCAAAACTAAAGCAGTTCGGCACTCATAAGTGGGGCAATGATCCAAGATATAGTGTTTGAAAGATTGAGAGAGTTCTCAGAGCTTGAGAAACTAAAAATATCACGGGATGTGTTTGACGCAAGGTGCTGTGAGAAGCAGAGTAATTTGTCTCCAGAGTTGAGAAAATTGCATCTTGAAGGCTTTCCAGGACAAGATATTCCAGAATGGTTGAAACCTGACAAGATAATCACAAGTTTGCATGAGCTATATATTACAGGAGGAAAACTCCAAAGTATTGATCTTCAAGGATATGCTTATGTGTCTTGCTCATTGCAGATCATACGTCTCAAGTACTTGCAACATTTGAACGTGATTGAACCAACAAATTTGCATGATCAGTTACCTGCTCTGTATTGCAGAAAATAAAATATGTTGTAAATTATCATGAGTTTGAACAGAGAAGATTTTGAGTGAAGAAAGGTGAAAGTATGTGTCTATGTGGTACTGCTATTTACAGAATTTTATATACATGTTCTAAATTTCTATTGTGCCTAGGTGTGTTTCTCAGGTAAGAATGAAGGCAAGCTGAAAAAAAGATAAATTAATATGCCTTATATGACAATATACGTACCTACATTTGGTGTATATTCACGTACCTCACATACCCTCGACTTATTTAATTGATATTAAAACAAGAACGGTGATAAGTTGATAACTGATACATGAGCACCACTATTTTACAAAAACTTTCATCAACACCTATACTCCTCAGTCCTGCTTAATCGAAATTTCTTTGGTCATTTTCAGTAACTCTGCTTAATAGAGCATGCACTCATATTTGGACCTCATCACGTCTATATATTGAATCTTAGGTGGTATATGATTCAATTCATTTTAACCAAATCTACAGTAAAAACTTCCCAAAAAAGCAATATATATGATTACACTGAACGTTCTGTGTGCTATTATGGTAGCTTCTCCACTGTCCACTGCAATTCCAATGGATGAAATCAAATAAGCATACTTCTTCCACATTTAGGTTCACCTTATCAGTCCACATAACCACATAAATTCTGTCTTCTGTTTCTAGAGTGCCTTATGAACTTCCTTCTCAAGAGGAGCTCATTCAGGCAAGCTTTTGCAGCGGATGATGTAGAAGGTGATTTCGAAAAGGACAAGCAGGAGATCCTCGAGGAAGAAAATCCTGAGCCAGAAAAGCCTCTGTTACTTCCTGCTGGGGCCGGTGGACACATACAGGAAGGATGCTCGGCTAAAAAAGCGTGATTATATCTGAGGAGATAGATAAGGTTACAAGGTTTGTATTTTGTCGGGGTGTTTCCCCTTAAATATTATCGTTGTCCGGGTTTATTATTTTCACACCAACGTAAATGTCATTTTTTTATTCTGTGCCCGACATATATCAAACAACTTAAATAGTTATTTTCTGTTGTTTCACCATTCTCCAGCAACAATCGTTTGAAACCGTAAATGGGCTGCTGGATCATACTTATGCTTCTTAAATGGTTGCTGGTGGATCACTTTTATTGGCTTTCCAACTTTCATTGTCTTTGTAGATGTGAGCACTGTGCATTGACTTGCTATGTCTAGAGCATATGGGGTTTCGTCACACTGAAATTTCTGTCGTATTCTATTGCCCAATACAAGTCTGGGGAACACATTTTTATAGGATAAGGTGCATAATTCACACTTTTGTAGACAATTTTGGCCTGGCAATTGGACTCTTTTATAAGTTTAGAACCATTTGAGATCATCCATAGATGATGAAACTTGCTCGTGCAAATACAACCAGCTAATACATTTTATTTATTAATAATTTCAATCAGCTCAACGAAACTATATTACACTTTAGTTCATAACTGAACACTCCTTCTAAGATATACAAGAATAGCATCAATAGTATAGAGGATAATGCCACGAGGTTCAGACCTCTGTAGCAGTAGAAGTAGCCTTTTGAGGCTAATGAGGGTGAGGTGAACCTTATATGCTCGTCTATAACTCTTCAAAACCGTCTTCGTCTCCGTCATTCTCTATCCTTTGAAAAGCTTGTCTCCATGATTCCATCTGCCATAATATATCAGTGCCTTGTTATGCTTCATAACAGTACTGTGCAATACCATGTACATCTAAATACAAAGTGCCTCACCTGATCATCAGAGTGTAACAGCTGTTCTGCAGCAAAAAGAATACTATTATTGTGACCTGATGCAAAATCTTTACCATAACTCTCTGCAATCCCTTCATAGTCGATCATTTCCACTCGAAAGCCCTTGCGCATGAATAGTTTATCCACCCATTGCCTTATATTGGACTGTGCAAGAGACAAGAAAATATTTTCTTTTTGGTTTCTTTTTCATGGAGAAGAAAATTATTTTAAGGAATTAATTAAATTAATTGTGCACAAACCTTGATTTCTGTGTCTGTCTCAGCTAAGCTGGCAGGAAGCTCTCCCAAAAAAAGGGATCCCTTCATGGCCAAACTGCTAATCATTGACAAAACCTCTTCAAAATTTGCCAGTGTCATGATTGGAAATCCCTGAGCAGGAATAAACCCACGTGACTAACCTCTCAAGCAAAGACTCCCTCTTACCCAACAGTAACTTTGCTTTTGATTTCGAGAGTTTACTAATAGGAAGAAAAATGATAGGATTAATCACCTGTAGGACCCATATGCTTGGTCTACTACCACTGTAGCCCTTAAATTGCATAGCCTGCTCCATGTTAGATGATTCCAGTGGAATATGACAGAATGAGCAACCTTTGGGCATCTTAGCACCAGCGTCTGAAGCTTTAATAAAAGACATCATCAGATGTTTTCATCATAGTGAACACACAATACAAAATAAAGACAAACTCTTACATCCTTATCTACAGATTTTTGTGAGGCACAACTCTTTTAACCAAGCAACTGGTTTTGTTGAATTTATGATAAGAACGTTGTAGTCTACACATATAGAACACTTTCCAATTGGATTTGGATTTTTTCCTAAGCATTTCCCTTAATGAAAGAGAAATAGGCAAATATTTCATTGCACAAATCGGGATACTTTGTCTATCTTTCTCTTCGTATGCTGTAATCATTTGAAAATACTTACCTGACTAAGAGAATCCTGATCCTGATCCATCTAGCTTGCATGTGTACTTACCAGGTTTAGACTCACTATTGTCCCTATAATGAACTTTGCTCAATGATATTTAGATTTGACAATGATATATGTTTAAAAGTTATCGTCAACTAAATCAACAAATGTCACCTTTAAGCTTCTCAGCTGCAAATTTAAATACAATTTCAGGGGATATGTCAAATATCGTGGTGGAAGTGGGCCACTGGAGTCTGTATGGGCGTGTATCCATGCCATCAGTCAAAAAAACTAGCTGCAATTAAGGAAAATTCATATCAAACTGTGCAACATCATCCAAATAATTACCTAAGTACTTAATGCAAAATAGTAATTTAAGAGGATATAGGATTATTCTCATAAACATACATACATTAAGCAAGTACCTGCTTTGGTCCATCCATAAGACTGACTGTATGAAGCAGCTTATCATCAATGAACTTGGCTGCAAGACAGTAGAGATGCAAGTCCTGAATCACATCATCGGGAGTATTATCAGGGACAAAACAACCAGCATGTGGGTCTAGAAGCAGAGGCTCTGCACTTGCAAAGAAGTGATACTATGAGACATGTTGATCTTGTACACTACGTGACATGACAAAATGCAGCATCTAAATAGCATTGCTTTATTATTTGCTTCGATATGCACACAGAGAGAGAAGTAATGATACATACACACCTTCCTAAATCAAACACTCCATCAATATCTATTTTTTTTCTCAATCTCTTTTTTCTCATCAGATCATATCACTTCTCAATTCTCTTTTCTTTTTTCCTTCTCGGTGATAAAAACCATTTGGTGTCCACCAATCTTTTCCTAACAGTGAGCTCAAACAACCTACTTCCAATGGGGGCAATAAAATGCTAGCTTAGCACGATGAACCAACAGCCACCATTTATTGGACCATTCTGTATAAAGATGAAGGCTTTTGTACTTTGAAGCAAGAAAACTCATCCATACTAATGCGTTATTATTATTCATCAAGACCCTTGAAATGCTCGATGAAATGTCTAAATGAGATAGAATTTCCCAGATTGAATGTAATGGGTTAACTTGCCTGGTCGAAGAGATTCGTGGTAACGAAGAGAAGCAGAAGCGGTAGCGGAAAGGAGTAATGGGTCATTATCTGGGCCGAGTTTTGCAGTAGAAACACAGAGTTTCCTCTTAGAGGTGCATATGAGTGAGGGAAGTATATTAATATAAGTTACAGGGAAAGCTTGTGCAAAACCCATGAAGCATTTCAACATTTCGTAGTTGGGATATGATATGTGAATAACTTTTATGAGAGAAAAAAAAAATCAATACTACATGACATAAATCTCTACACAAATATAAAACATTGCCTCTTCTATTCAATTATGTTCCTGTCTACTTTCCCCTTTCATTTTCCTTTTATTTAAAAGGAAAACTGTTAAAAAGTTCCATATTTTATTTAAAAAGAAAATTCTGCATATTTTCTTCTTATACCACAACTTTTTAGTAAAAATCACTTTTTTAATTATCAGAGCCTGGCGCCACTCTGATTTTGGAAACATTTAATTATATAATAAAGTAATTAGTAATTATTTAACGGCAATCAAGGTGCAGAATTAGATTAATGTATAGAAGTTGCAAACTAAGGGCTAAATTCACCCTCTAACTCAATGAAAAAGGAGTATGAGTCTTGCTGATAATGACCAAATTGCAGAACACTTGCTCATGAAAAACAGCCACTAAAAGATCACCTGTTATTCCATTTTTCATATTACAACTCTAAATGTCAAACTAAACATCACTTATACTATATGCAGAAAGTAATTATATCTGTGTGTTGCATTTTCTCCTGTATTGAGTCTATAATACTTGGCATGTAATATGGTCAAGTTACAAATCTTTTAACCAGAATGACAGTGCCTTCTATAATTCCTGGATGTTTTACAGTCAAAGCCTGCCAAGTGATCTTAAAAATACTGCTTTATGCACTATTTTGAGAGACTGAAATATCTTCTCACTTCTCATTCAAACTTCATCGATCTCTATCCTTTTGCATTTCTATTTAGTTAATGCAAAATGGGGAAGTATTTAAACTTTGTCTCAAGTATTGGAGAGATTAGAGGCTAATCTTTACTTAATAGTATCAATGTGATGAAATAGTCACAATGGCCAGTGATTATTAGTATACAAACCTTTAATCTAATGTTAGCATTTAGGTTTGAGAGTTGCGGCCCATGCAATTTCTTATGCTTCTGAGGAAGTGTTTGGTTTGCTAAAATATGTTATCTTTAGCACCTGTTCTTGTACCACTTTATTGTGGATTCTCAGTCCTGAATTCTAGAAGATCTTAAAGGCCTATTGAATTATTGTTATATAAGTATAGAAAGTGAAACTATTGTAATAGTCAAACAAAAGACATTTTGAAATTGAGATAATGATTTTAATACATTTTTGTGATAGTAGTTTGCAAATATAAAATTTTGCAGAACGGAGCAGGATCAGTGTTAAAGGTTACATCATTTTGGCCAAAAGAACTGGACTCAATTCCTTAGTTGGAGTGATATTACAGCTAGATATAGATCCAAGAACAGAGACACCTGTTAAACTTGTAGAGGTTTAATCAACATTCAGTCTGTCCCAATCCCACATCGACAGTGCTAGATATAGTATCAGAAAATATACACTACAAATGTGAGATGTGTCACCCTTTCCAACATACTTACCTGGACGGGGTGAATGGATGATCAAGAAGGTCCATGGCCTAGGGGGTGACTTTCATTGCACACCGAAAGGGTGCTTCTCTAAGGTCTGTCCAAGTGGCAGAGCCTACGTCATAATTTGTGGTAGTGGGGACCTGCGTTCGCGCGGTCCCCTTCTTTACTAATTCAATTCTTATGGCTGATTCTGTCTTCACTTTCTGTCTTCACTGAGTTTTCTTTACTAATCCAATTCTTATGGCTGATTCTGTCTTCACTGAGTTGCTTAGTCTAGGTGTCTTCATTACAAAATAATTGTGGGGGATGGGTTCTCTTATACCCATACTTGACAATGGGTTCTCTTGTCAATTTGCAAGAACAGTTCCTTTTGAAAGAAAGTATAGAGACTACTGTGGTTAAACTTGTCTCTTTTTATTGAAAGAAAGGACTTGTCAATGGGTTTGATAGTTTGCAAGAGTAGTTCCTTGCTTGAAAGAAAGGATAGACTACTGTGGTCGTGGAAAAGGAAATGAGGTCTATCATGTTTGGGGATTCTTTGCTTCTTATGGTCTATTTGAAAAGTTTGATGACAAAGGTACCAAAGGAATCACTTGGTAAAAATATTTCTATCCAAGTCTCAAAGCTCATTCTACTCTGTCTCAAAACTCAATGTTGCAAAAGTATTTTGTTTCTTTCATCAAAACTCTATTGCAAAAGTATTTTGTTTCTTTCATCAGTTTTTCATGAAGTCACAGACTTAATACCTCAATCTTGTTGCAAAACTTTATGGTTTTTTTAATCAATCTTTTATAGTATTAAATCCTCACACCTCCCTGTCCCTCACTCTTATAGCAAAAAATACATTTTTATATATTGTTTTCTTTTGTATAAAGTCGCAATCTCCCATAACTCTGTCCCTCGAATTTATTACAGAAGAAAAAATGTCTATTCCCACAAATCCCATGAAAGCAGTGCCTACGTTGTTAAAAGGCTTGGTGACTGTAGACAAAAACAAATTTGAAGGTTTTGAAAAATGAGTTGACCAGGATAAAGGATTTGTTTTCCGAGGTGAAGAAAAATAAACAAGAGCTACTTGACACTTTAACAATGGTGGATGACTATCTTCGCGACAACATATCTAAGTTGAGGCAAGACGAGGAAAACATTTGCGAGAAAATAAGAAAATCAAATAAAAGGTTGCTGCCATCTGATGAAATCTCAAGTGCAAATAAAGAAGCTGCTGAATCACCAAGAATAACAGATCAAGATTTGAAGGTCGGTGAAAGTGAAGGATTAAGAAAAAATTATGACAGCCTTGATCATCTTGGAAACAAAAAGTTGAACTAAGTGATGAGTTTGGTTTTAAATCTGACCATTTGACAGGTATTTTTCATGTTGGTGCAAGTTATCTTGAATTTGGACCCCAATGGATGGCCAAATTTAAGCATTTGCAGGTGCTTCAACTTGGTCGTTGGCTGCACGTTTCATCAAAACATCATATTGAAGTGAACAGCGAAGAATTCTTGAAGGAGTTAAAGGATCAAAAGGGTTTGACATATCTTAGCCTTCGTGGAATATGTAGAATATCTGAGCTACCAAACTCCATTTTTCAACTTGAGATCTCAAGGCCTGTCACAATCTAGAAACATTACCAGATGATATTGCATCATTGAGAAACCTCAAATATTTGAATCTGTCTCAATGCTACTTGTTGGATAGAATGCCAAAGGTGATTGAGAAGCTGCCTAAGCTTGAAGTATTGAAGGGATTTGTGATTGGTATTTCTGGCAAGACTCCTTACAAAATATCAGATCTTGCACATTTGTCAAAACTATAGCAACTCGGCATACACATAGGAAGAGGGGTTATGATCCAAGATATAACGTTTGAAAGCTTGATAGAATTCTCAGAGCTTGAGAAACTAAAAATATCATGGAGTGTGTTTGACACAATGTACTATGAGAAGCAGGTTTAGTTTGTCTCCAAAGTTGAGAAAATTGCATCTTGAAGGCTTTTCAGGACAAGATATTCCAGAATGGTTGAAACCTGATAAGATAATCACAAGTTTGCATGAGCTATATATTACAGGAAGAAAACTCAAAAGTACTGATCTTCAAAGATATGCTCATGTGTCTTGCTCATTGCAGATCATAAGTCTCAAGTACTTGCAACCCTTGAATATTAATTAAACCAACAAATTTGCTGATTCTGTTATCTACTGTGCATTGCAGAAAATAAAATATGTTCTAAATTATCATGAGTTTGAATTGAGAGCATTTGAGTGAAGAAAGGTGAAAGTATGTGTCTATGTTGTACTTCTATTTACAGAATTTTATAGACATGTTTCAAATTTCTATTGTGCCTAGCTATGTTTCTCAGGTAAGAATGAAGACAAGCTGAAAAAAGGATAAAGAAATATGCCTTATATGACAATATCTATACCTACATTTGGTGTATATATTTTACCTACCTCACATATCCTCAACTTAATTTAATTGATATTAAAAGAAGAGTGGTGATAAGTTGATAACTGATACATGACCACCATCTTAGAAAAAAATTCATCAACATCTATACTCCTCAATCCTGCTTAATCGAAATTTCTTTGGTCATTTCTCGGTAACTCTGCTTAATAGAGCATAAACTCATATTTGGGCCTCATCACGTCTATTGAATCTTAGGTGGTATATGATTTAATTCATTTTAACCAAATCTAACAAAAAATGCAATATATCATACACTGAACGTGCTGTGTGCTATTACAGTAGCTTCTCCACTGTCCACTGCAATTCCAATGCGTGAAATCACATAAGCATACTTCTTTCACATTTAACTTCACCTTATCAGTCCAGGATTCATCAGTTCAAGATTTCTTTCTAAATTTCATGGAGCACTAGTAGCCAACCTTAGTTCTTAGAAAAGGCTAACATAACAAAACGTAAGTTCAAAACTGTATGTGTTTGGAAATAAGAAAAATATTCTTCTAAGATGAAATATAACTACTTGTCCTTCAATTCTAGAGAACTAAGACTGTAATGTACAGTAAAATGCACAGCCCCATTACACATTTCCTTATAAGTAATGCTACAGTACTTTATCACTGTCTACTGTATAACCTTTTGTGTCTTTTAGTTAATGCATGTTGAGAGGATATTTAAAGAGTGAAACTAGTGTAGTAATCAGATAAAAGGTGTCTTTTATAGATACAATGAAATTGACACAAAAGAGGAAGAAGAGGTAATAAGAGAATAATGATCTTAGAATTTTGTGATGGCAGTTTGGAGCAACCAATTCCCAGAATGGAGCAGGTTTAGTTCAAGGTCTCATGTGAACTCAAGTAATATGGGATTGTCATGTTTTTTTTTTGACATTCAATTCAATAACTGGTGTGATATTAAAGCTGTAATATTAATTCTACTTGTAGTATATTAATGAAACACCGGTTCTTGAAATTTTTTTTTACTTTGAGTAGTTTCACTGAATCCTTTTTCTTTAATTTAAACCAAGCACTCAACAACTGTGAAACCAATTCATGTTAGGCTTCAAATACTGTACTAAATCCCACATTGAAATATTAGTTACAGTGTCATGGAGAATAATAGACTACGAATATAAGATTTGTCACCCTGAACAACATACTTACCTGGACGGGGTCAATGGATGATCATTAAGGTCCATGGCTTAAGAAAGTGACCTTCATTGCACTTTGAAAGGGTACTTTTTTAAGGTCTGTCCAAGTGATAGAGCCTATGTCATAATTTGTGGTAGTGGAGGCCTGCGTTCGCGCGGCCTCTTCCATTTTAGTCTTAATGCTTTGCTCAAGTCCTCAATTCTTCTTTGTTCTTAAGATTCCATTTTAATCTCAATGATTTTGCTTTTCCTCCTAATCATTTAAAGTCCTCAATACATAAATTATGAGTGTTTTTTAACAAATTTACAATATATTTTCTTTCATATGGAGTAGCATTGGCAAAGTTTGTATAACAGCTTAGTGTGCACATTGACTCCAGTGAGAACAATCACATAAACACACTCTTCCACATCCACAAGAAAGTATTGTTCTTAATTTTATTCTGGTGTTGGTAATTTTCAACAAACTTCCTTTATTCCCAAATGTGTTCTCATAGAGACGAGAAAAGAAACTGGCGAAGTTACCTGTGTGGCTCATACATTGATGTCTAACTAAACTAAATGTTATAAAGAAACAATCTAACACATTAATTGATCACAGATATCAAAATGGCAAGTAGAACTCTTAATTTATTTTGTTGCCCTTAACTTAACTTTTATGTCAATGAATATCTCTATTTGGATCTTTGGTTGTATCCACTCATTAAGTTACATGACATGCACAAATCTCAAAATTTATGTTTGGCAATATTAAAAAGTTATTTTAAGAGAATGTGTCTTAAATTTCTTAAAAAAACAATACAAATAATCGACAAACACTTTCCCCACTCCAAGTTGTCTAAAGATTACTGCTCTTTAAAAGCTTATTTCTTTAAGATTACAATACTTTCAAAGTGTGCAAACTTCAAGACAATCATATTTCTTCCATATTTACCTTCACCTTCTCAGTGCATGGTTTCTTTATGTCAAAGTCTTTCCCTAAACTAGAAAAGACCCACTTAACAAAAACTAAGATAAAAAACAGTACCATGTTTTGAAATATGAAAATTTCTAAAATGAAATCTATTTTAATTCTAAAACAATAAATGTTCATTCAATTATTCATCCTCGAATTTTAGAGAATTAAGATTGTTATGTATAATAAATTAAATTTAAGAATATAAACAACTGGGCTTAAATTTTAAAATGAACCCTAGGAGCTAAAAAAACTTGCACATAAATCTCGAAGTGGAGTTAAAAAGATAGCAACGCGAAGTGGACAGTGAACAGTGGGTTTTAAATGATGTTAATGCCATAAAAACGTAATCACATGTGAAGTGTCTTTTACCAATGAAAATACCTGTCACATTCACATGCAAAACAGAATCAGAAAAGTTTATCACACTTTAAGAAAGCAGTGACAAATGATTGAAAATAACAGTGGAATTGTCCTTATAGCTACTTTATATTACCTTACCATGGTTAAAAACTAATCTAATCACTCACAAAATTGGTTATCTTTTAAGTAATTTAGGCAACTAGGATCACTAGCTTGTTCCAAGTTGCTCTCTCTCTCTCCCTTTGCATGACAATGACATAATTTCTCCTTCGAAGTAGAAGCTTATGAGCAGTGGTACTCTTAAAATGCACAGTATAAAGGGTAAGAAATTGGTCCCCTTAGTGAATGAAAGTGTTACATAGCTTTGATAAGAACCTTTGTTTTCTATCTTGTGAAAGGAATACATGTCTAAGAAGTCCACACACAAATTAATGGAGCACCCGTGAGTGACTCCACTACAAACAAATGTAGCACAGAGGGTCCACAAAAAGTGACAGATTGCATTAGTTCCTCAAACCTGCAGAGTCTTTTTTTGGGCAGTGTAAAGTGGGGGATGACAATAAAATCATATAGAAAATATAAAGAACCAAAAAATGGGTTTCACAATGTAGAGAAAAACTAAAATGTATCAAAACCAGATTTGTGAAGCAATGATATAATGCAGTTGCAAGTTGCAATATGAGTAAATTTTAGTATAAGAAAAAAATATGAATTCCTACTAACAAATTTTCTACCTTCTATCCCTTTTACCAAATATTTTAATGATAAATAGTGAAATCAGAAAACTGTAAATCCTAGTCTGAGAATAACTAAAGCATTGTCTGAGTATACAATGTTAAATATCTCTCCCACTCCCCTTCACATCCCAAACAAAAACCAGAGTATATGATGGATACAACCAACAAAAACAAAAATCATCCACACTTAGCCACTTCCTGAAAAGCACTCAAATGGAAAGAAATTTACAAAACCATCTAGACTTGTATTTTTCGGTGCCAATTAAAGACACCATAATGTGACAATGGCTTGCTCAAAAGTCAAAGAAAGTGATAGTCCAATTTCTTCTTTCACATGAATTCATCTGTTCCAAATTTCATTGACCATGGCCTCAAATAATGAACTTGTTATTGGCATGTAGCTAGACATGATTAAATATAAAGTTACAAGGATAATGCAATAGTTAGGAGCTCAAGTGGTTTACTGCATGCACATGAATCGAATGACAATGTCATGTCACCAACTAACTCTAACCAAAACATAATACATGCCATGCACTTCATATAAATAGTACATGGTGGAGTGGAGAGCTTTTGTGAAACTAAAGAAAATGCCGCAGCTTGTGGAAAAAGTTATTCAAACATTCAACAAACCACTCCTCTTCAATCCCAATTTTGCTTTCTCCTTGACACCAACAAAATAAAGCATACATACACCCACCATCCTTGCCACAAGCAACACAAAAGAAATGGCTGAATTTCCACCTGTAGAAATAGGCACCAGAGGCACAGTTGGGTCCCTTCTAATGCAAGAAATTGAGTACTTTAGACAGCTTGAACTAAATTCCCAAGGCTGGTCACGGAAGAACAAATCTCAAACCATCAAGATGGGTTCCTCAGTTAGTACTGATTCCAGACCCTCAGCTGTATCCAGAGTAGAAACTAGAAAGAAAAAGCGAGGAAGTAGCAAGCTCTTGCCAAGCATGTGTTCTATGGTGGATGTAATAGACAACAGTAAGCTAAATGTAACCTCTGCTTTCAGCTACAAGAACCTGAAGTCTGACATACAGTTCCAGCTTTAGGTAATGCTCTCAGAGAGCTTTGAGAAACCCAACTTCTTAAGAGAATTTGTGATAGGTGTAGCCCAAGCTTTATCTGCATAACCACACTTGATGTCCACAACTTCCACAATTTTAGATTTTTTCTTCTTTTCCTTTTTCTTCATAACTGGACTTGCATCCAATGGAAGGGTATGGGAACCAAGCATGGGTATTTGATGGGTATGTTTGCCATTATGTTTTGTTTTTTGGCCAATCCCAGAGCTTATATGGTTTGTAACATTACTGCTACTACTACTGCTACTACTGGCTTCAAATGATTTTCTTGGTTGTGGTCGTTTTGGCGTAGTACTACCACTTGAAACTGAAATTCTAGGTTTACTTGTTGAAGATAGATCCTGGTGTGGAATAGAGGACATCTGATCCAATTCCTTTGTCATCAATAAGCTGATTGTTCCAGTGGTTCCTACTGTAATGGATCCTTCATCGCCCTTAGTACCTTCCATGCTGCTTTAGGTTCCAATCAAACACCCAAATCTTCAAAGCACTGATGGATATAGCCAGATAATCTGTTATACATGTAAATGGTGCATTCAGATCAACAACTCCTAGTCTTTCCTTTACCAGTTCACATTTGAAAGATGAATATTTCCATCAGAATCAACACTACATGCAAATAGCATATGAAAATCATAATCAGCAAGCACCTCTAGATTACTGTTTAGCAATTCACAATTGAAAGTAATGGAATGATGAGTAGTACAGATAAACATCATATCTTACAGCAAGCAAGAAGTGTCACCAAGTTCACATCACACTAGCAAAGCATCATGAAATCAACCACTGCATGTCTGCTTGAGATGCAAATCACAAAACACAAAAATCCATTTTCCATAAACAGTAGAACTGAGCAGGGCTAGCGAATTAAGAATGCTTTATTGGGAGAAACAAACACACATTTGAATGCATGTTGTCATGATACATCATGTGGCCTCTCTCAACCACACATTATAAATTTATAATATCAGCTTGAGAATGCCAGCTACACTACTCTTCATGCATTTATGACTATGGTCCTCTTTAAGTAAGATCTCTATAAGCACTACTCATAGGAGAGGAAAATAAAAAGAACAAAAAGAAATGAGTTTCTGCATAAATTTAAACTATCTTATGCATAACTCTGATTTTGGAGAAGCTAATATGAAAGAGCTATTATAAATTAACTTATGGATAAGGTTAATTTTAATTTATAGAGAAACTTCTTCACTTTCCCTACTTATTTTCTTTTTCTAGAAATGTTTACTGAAAAGTTCATCTAAACAAGCTTCATGGGATAAAATAATGAATAAATTTGAATAAAAAAAAGATGAAGAGGTAAAGAAACAAACCTAAGAGGACCACCAACCAAGAATAGCTACCATGATGCAGAATCAAATCTGCTAAAAACCACTAATCCCCTTAGGGGCTAGATTAGCAGAATCAGAGAAGGATAGCAACTTCACCAAAACACTTCCAAAAACACAAACAACCCATTAAAATTCGACAATGTTAAAGAGTATACACGAAGAAAATACTAAAAGCTCGATATTATTAAAAATGTAACAAACTAAAAAACAAGCATTACTAAAATTTAATCAAATTGTTATACCAAACCATAGATTATAGATGCAAATCACATAGGAGTAGAAACAAGGTTGTCTGCCTTACTCAGAAGCTCAGAAGTATTAGAGTGCAGTCCGGAACACGACTCCTCAAGATTCAAATTTGAAAATTTGAAACTGACCCAGCTAAGATTTTCTCACATAAAAAAGAAGGGCAAAAGTAAAAGCTAATCCTTTTGCAGATTAGAATCCTGGAAAATGAAACTTTGGTTTATAGGTAAAATTAAGACAAAATGGTTTACAGCCAAAATGGTTTTTTTTTCTTTTCCAAGAGAAAACAAAGAAAGAGACAAAATCATATCTAACTACAACTTTAAGACAAACTTTTTTGTGTCTCTAAGAGTTTGTCGGATCCACTATTGTTGGTTTGACAATAATCAGTGTAGGCGCCGCGGGGCTATTTTTCAATCCAAATGTTCATATTCTAACTATTTTCATTTCATTTTCTTCAGAGATCATTTGGACATTACAGATATGAATATATTATTAGTTGATATCATACTAATCAGACAACAAAACAGTTAGCTACTTAATTCAGATCCTCTGTATAAAGCCATGTTAAAAGATTATAGTATTATTTATTAATTACACCATTTCATAAGTGTTTCTTAACATCCTTTATTGACTTAAAAAAATAAGATCTTAAAAAACTTAAAGGAATGACTTGATTGATTATTTTCTTCAGGAGATGAACGTAATTTATTCTCATTTGATAAGATTGAAACCTATTCAAGAGACTACATTATCACCTCTTATTCAAAAATTAAAATTTAAGAGAACAAGTTTTGTGATTCTCTTTTTGTTTGTTACTCAATTTTTTTTTATCTAAACTTATACTTTTACCTGAATTTTTAATAGCTGGTTATAGGTACAAGTAATACTTAAATTTTAAAAGTATAAGAAGGAAAATGAGTATGTATTGTCTTATTCTTATTTTAAATTGCTAAACCAATATTAGTTTATTAGGTAATATAACTTATTTTATTATTTTTTTAACCTTTTGTTTTATTTTATATGAGAAACTTTTCTTTAAATTTTTATGAACTTTCTTTATTATTATAATCTTAATTATATTTTTTTTCCTTAGCATAGTTTGGTTTAAATGATGTATTGATTTTAAAATAAATTTCAATTTTATCATATTAAATTATTTATAAGATATGTATTTGATCATTTATATTTTTTTAATATTTTTATTTGTTGTTTATTTTTAATCACATAAAAATGTCTTATTTAAGTGTTAAATCATATAATTGTTATTTGCTATTTTATTATTTATATAATTACAAGTACTTTTCTTAAAATTTAAGATTGAAAAAAAATATGTAACTTTTTAATCATTCATTTTTTTTATTGTGAATTGTATATTTTGGTAAAAAGTTATTTAATTAATATTTGAGACGTGATTAATAGACAGGAGAATTTTCCTTACACAATAGAAATAAGAACGAGATGTAAATTTCATATCCAATAAACATAAATATAAACCTTTTACTTTAAAAAAGGAAAAAAATGTAATTAAACTCAAACACAAATTATTTTTTAGTCAAAACCCTTATAAGATTGAAAATTAATTTTATAATAAAATAAATAAATGTGGCAATATTTTAGAGTGCTAATAGCTAATAGAAAGTCAAATGCTCTAAAGCTGTTGTTAAAAAACAATAGTTTTAAACTATTAATTATAATATGATTGTGTACATAAACTAAAATCAAGATTAATTTTTAACATTAAAATAAAAAGAGCTTAAGTCCTTAGTTAGTATTAAATGGATATAAAGGACAATAATTTTTATAAACATCACTTCGTAAAAAAAAATTATAAATTAATAATGAATTTATACTTAATTCAATCTCAAAAAGTAATTTATCTTAATAAATTTATACTTAACTCAGTTCCAAAAAATAATTTAAAAATTAAAGACCTTATCTTATTTATATATTATAATTTGATTTTGTTATTATTTTATGTAGGATTTCTTACCTTAAATTTTATTATTACACATAACATTAATTAATTTTATTATTATGACTCACCATATTATTTTAACATTGAAAAAAACTGTGAAGTTTGACATTGTATTTTTATAAATGTGAATCAATTAAATTAAAAATAAATAGTGATTTATGGTCATCTCTAATATAGTTGCATATAAATGTAGTTAGAATTAGGTTTTCTTCATGCACCTTTATACTTCTTTTTACACCCTTATAATTTAAGAAAAATTATAATATCTATTTTTTATATTATTTTTTGGATTAGACTTTTTGAAAGTGCTGAATGAACTTATAATTCGAAAAAAAAAATTATATATTATAATCTGTAAATATAAGATTGATAATTTTGAATAGTACTATCTACACCTCCCTCGTAAACATGTTTCTTTCTTTTTATCCCAAATTAGGTCATCAGTGCCAAACAAGAATTCAATTCACATTAAAGAAAAATTGGTTCGCCTCATTCGCAATCTGATTCTCTTAATTGGTTTGTCTCTGTCGCCATTGTTCCAGCTAATTTTTTTTTCTCTAAACAGATAATTAGTTTCTAATATAAAGATGAAAAATACATTACTATAATTCAAACAAAGCTTAAAATAAAAAAGGAAAGAAAAAGAAAACGTAAAAAGGTATACAGTGACGTTCTAGATTAACTAATCTAAAATAAATAAATAATTTTGGATATTTGAGAATTTATAATAAGAGTGTATTTTTCCAAATAGTGTAATATGAATTTATCAACCTTATAAAATTGTGTTATCTTAAATATAATTTTACTTTTCTTTGACGTACAATTCAAAAGATTCTTTCAATATTTTTAAAAAGCCTTATCTAAAAAATAACACGAAAAGAACATAGCTACTATTTTTTTTCTTCAAATTGTAAAGATGCCACAAATAAAGTATGAAGTTGTGGAAAGGAACAACCCAAAATTACCCTTAAATGAGTTGAGTTAAATATTTTTTCAGATTTCCAATCCAATCATAACCTACTTTATCAAACTTGGATTTGATTAAATCAAATCATGGGCTTGGTCACTATTTTTTAAGAAAGTATTTATAGAATAAAAACAAAAATTGACTAAAAAAATTGGCTCCAAAATTTTCTACTAGAATCTCCTTTGTGTCTCACCATTTTTTGGTTCTTCATTTGTTTTGTTTGTTTCAGTGTGTTTTTCCTTGCATCTGGGCTGTGTCTGTTTTTCCTGCTTTGGCTTTTTGTTGCTTTTCATTTTCTAGGTATTGTGCCTTCAGGGGATGGGCTTGGCTTCTTCGCGCTAAGCGATTTGCACCTGTTTATTTCTTTTCAATGCTTCTTTTTTCAGGTTTTCTGATTTTTTCAGCTTTGTATTGCGTTTTCTTTACTACTTGGTGGTTCTTGTAGCATGGGCCCGGATTTGTCTGGTTTCATATACCCTCGAATTGTCTTAAAGATCAAAATTTGGAGGGACCTTCTTCTCTCATGAAGACTTTTGAACAAGTTTTGAACACTGCATATAGTATCATTTATCCTAGTTGTTTGCTTCCTTGAATCAAAAGGGATATGATCACGTGTAGATTCCGATGGAGGTATATTTGGCGAGTTTTGAAGAATGTAATAATCTTCTTCATTGAAGAGTGATTCTAGATAAGGAGGATAAACTTTTGAATATGACAACTAAAGATGTAATGTCTATTTTACATGTTAGGCTTCCTCCACTGAAAAAGAAGATACGAGTGAATAATTGTCTGCTCTTCTCTTTATTTCCACTAGAAAACTCTCATACATATATTTGAATTATGTTGTTACCACAAAAAATAACAAATCTACCTGAGATCCTAACAACTTGAGATTACTGCTGTGTCCTTAGATCTATTTTTTATTTCCATCCTCTATTTCATTTTACCTTTTACTGTACAATCATAGTCATCAAAATGCTTCCGTTTTGGTACTTTGGCGTTTGGACTTACTTCTTGCTATTGGGCTGCTCATTTTTGCCTCTTCATGATCATCTGTTATCTCTTCTTGGGCTATTACACCCCTTTTCCCTTTGACAAATATCTTGTCCTCAAGTTACTGTGTTAGGTAGTCTTTCTATAATGTTTCAAGATTCTCTTAAGTTGTACCTTCAGGATATAAACCTTGCCACTGGACCAATGCTTCTACTGTATCAGATCCTGTAGACGTCCTCTAATCTAGCACTGCAAGGGGTTGCAACTTGGGTTGATTATTGAAAATTGTTGGTGAAAATTTCAAAGTAGGTGTCTCAATTTGATTATGGAATGGTTTCAGCTTTGAGACATGAAAAATTGGATGAATTTGAGCTTCTGGGATAATTCCAATTCAAAAGCCACTTCTCCAATCTATTTTACAATAGGAAAAGGACCATAAAATCGTTGAGCAAGCTTTGAGATTGGAAATTGTCGTGTTGCCACCTATCGGTATGGTCTCAATTTCACTAGCACTTGATTACCTATTGTAAATCTCTTCTTATCAGTAAAATACTTCATGATAGATTGTGCCTTGATCAATTTGGAACGCACTTTATCAAGTAACTCCTATCGTTTAGTTAGATCTGCATTTACAACCTCATTACGACTAGTTCCTGTGATGTATTGAGGCAGCGAAGGGGGTGGTTGATTGTAAACAATCTCATAAGGAGTGACCTTGGTAGAATAGTGCTTTGCTGAATTGTAGTGTCATTCTGCCGAATGTAAATATTTTCCCCATAGCTTTGGTTCAACATGTACGAAGGCTCTCAAATACTGCTCTAACACTTTGTTAACTGCCTTTGTTTGTCCGTCGGTTTGTGGATGATAGATAAGTTGAGTACATTCTTAATTTCGTGCCACTCATATGAAGGAATTCTTTCCAGAAGTTGCCCATGAAGACAAGGTCCATGTCAGAAATTATGCTCTTAGGCATGCCCTATAACTTGCACACCATGGAAGCAAATAATTCAACAACCTTAACAGCTGAAAAATTTGTTGGAAGCATGCCAAAATGGGCTGTCTTAGAAAATCTGTCAACAACCACCAAAATCACAAAATAAGTTTGAAAAGAAGGGAGCCTATGATAAAGTCAAGAGATATATCCTCCCAAACAGTCGTGGGAGGTGGAATTGGTTGTAATAACCCATACGGTAACTATGTAAGAGACTTGATCTGTTGACACACAACACAACCTTTTACAAATTCAGCCACGCCCTTTTTCATTCCTTTTCAATAAAAATTGTCACTCAATTGCCCATAAGTTCTATGAATTCAAGCATGACCAGCCATTGGTGTGGCATGAAATTCCTCCAAAAGAACTTGCTTAACAGGAAATTGGTCAGGAATGAAAATCTTATCATGATTCTGCCCAAAAGGTAAGTGCACCATTTTTTGATAGCCACAATGATTGCATGCAGCTCCCCGAACATATGTAGAAGTTGAAAGAAACTTTGGGCAAAACTTTTTACTGAAATAACAGATTGGGTGGCTATTCTGCATCAAGACAACCCTCATCCCTTGCTCGAATACATCTGTTTCTACTATGAAATCCTCTTGGAAGTTAGGTAACATCAACACAGGAGTATGAGTCATAGCATCCTTCAACTAATCAAATGACTGTTGTGCTTCTTTAAACCAAGTAAATGAATCCTTCTTGAGTAGATTAGTGAGAGGAACAACTATAAAGGCATATTGTTGGACAAATTTGCGATAGCAACCTGTCAAACTCAAGAATTCGTACAATTGTTTAACGTTGATAGGTGTTGGCCAAGCAACCATTGCACGAATCTTTTCAGAATCTGGACTAACGCCATCCCTAGATATTATATGACTCAAGTACTCTATCGATTTATGGACAAACAAACATGTATTTCTCTTTGGCAAAAATTAGTTAGCCATGAGACATTGAAAAACAATATCCAGATGAAATATATGATCTTCTAATGACTTACTATACACTAGTATGTTATCGAAGAACACTATAACAAACTTACCCAAGTAGGGGTGAAACAATATATTCATAGTTGACTGGAATGAAGCCGACACATTATCCAATCTGAAAGACATCACTAAAAATTCATAGTGACACTCATGTGTGTGAAAAGCAGTTTTCGAAATATCACCTGTATGCGGCCTAATCTGGTAGTACCCGGAGCGTAAGTCCAACTTTGGAAACCACCTTGTCCCATGAAGTTCATCAAGCAATTTTTTAATTGATAAAATAGGAAATCGATCTTTTTATTGTAATCGCGTTGAGAATCCTATAATCAATGCAAAACCTCCAAATTCCATCTTTCTTTCTTACTATCTGAATTGGAGATGCTTTGCTTGCTTGTATTTAGATTTTTTTTTTTTTCAAAAACAAGTATAATCTCCCTTTGTTTAAATCAGGTATAAGAGATTGATTCTTACATATTTTTTTATCTAATCCTCTATGTTTTGTATTATTTTCTTTTTTTTCTTTTTGTTCAAATTTTAGGTAGGAGAGGTTGGTTTTTACATGGATTTTGATGGATCACTCATGCTTTGTATTTTTTTTAATATATATTTATGTGATATGGTAAATTATTTATAAATCTTAGAATGTATGGATATCTACAAACGAACACAATAAAGAAAAAAAAAGTAAAAAAGCACTAGAACCAAAGAATAAAAAATTAAAAAGTTAATTAAACATGAAAAATGAAAAAAATGCAAAACTACATGGAAAGATTTGCAATTTTATTATTTTCCTCTTTTTTTTCTTTTTGTTCAAATTTTAGGTGGGAGAGGTTAGTTCTTACATGGATTTTGATTGATCACTCATGCTTTGTATTTTTTTTTTTAGTATATATTTATGTGATATAGTAAATTATTTATAAATCTTAGAATGTATGGATATCTACAAACGAACACAATAAAGAAAAAAAAAGTAAAAAAGCAC
>Ga0209700_101841_pt1 | contig 43917 bp, 18 predicted proteins | sample SiratroredBW_FD_187528 | JGI IMG/M metagenome (GOLD analysis project Ga0209700, IMG submission 187528) | Root nodule microbial communities of legume samples collected from California, USA - Siratro red BW (SPAdes) (version 2) | ecosystem: Host-associated > Plants > Roots > Nodule | place: USA... | reverse complement strand
CAACTTTAGTTCTTAAATTTTTAATTATCTATAATTTGACTGTTAAATTATCTACAATTTCATTATAGAAAAGAAAAAAAAATAAAAAGCTATACATACGAATTATTTTACTTTATAAAAGTAACATTTTTATGAGAGGGAACAATAACCGTATATTTGATGGATCTGGAATATATTGGTTTAGAATGAAATGAATAAAATGAAGTCCTTATTTTGCTATATTCGTTGTACACCTTCCTTAATTATACCTAACAAAATGGGCTCTTAAAAAGGCCCAACACAATCACGTGATATCTTAATCATTTGGGCCTACATAATCCCGTAGTTCACGGTAATAATAAATTTAATTGTGCAACCGATTAAAATACAGCACATTAATTAACTTCATAATAACTCCAGAAATGTTAATTAAGAGGATTTTGGTATCTACTTTTTCTTAAATGATTTTTAAAAATTATGTCACTGAATAATAATTTAATGGATGTATACACAATCACTATGAAAACTTTCATATTTTCAATTAATTAGAAGCCGTTATTAATATAATTTTTAGGCAAATTACAGTAAAAAATCAATAAACTTTTTATATATGAAGCTCTGTATTACATAACAGTACTAATTTGTTTTATTTAGTGTAATTTATTTCTTCTAAATAAATATAGAAATATCCCCTGTCAATATTTAATATTTTTACTTTTTTATTTAATTTTATTTGTTTAAATGAGTAAGAAAATAAAAGAAAAGGAATGTATAAAAGAAAATGAAAGTGGAAGTAAATAAGTAGACGATTTAAAGTATCTTCTACACTAAAAAAATAAAATAACCAATCTCATCATGAATTTTGTTAGTAAATAATTATACAAACTTTAAAACAAACGTACCATTGTAATAATGAAATAATTGAAGTCAGATTTCATGGGGCTATGCAAATGTAATTTTTAAGTGCAAAATCCATCTTAGGAGGATTATTTCGGAATTTATAATGTTTTGCTTCTCTCCAAAAAATTTACATGTTTACTTATTATCTATGTCAATATGTAATGAAATTTTGTTTTTGATTTGATCTATACAATTCAGTTTTTTATTATATTCTAACAACATTTTAAAGAAAATTATCATCGTATTATATATATATATATATATATATATAACAATGAAAGAGAAAACAAGCTTAACGAAAGATGCCACTTCATTAAATTATATACTATACATAAAATATATAAAATTAAAATTAGTATAAATATTAAAATTTAACATAAGATATCAATAAAAGTTATAGAGATACAGAGACAATAACGTCTATGCTTGCTCTAGTTTTATGTAAAAAAATGTAAACCTTATTCTGTGAACTCTAATGGGTATACTTCTTTTGAAAAACTAAAGTAGATAATAACAACTGATAAGAAAAATTATGTTTGATATATACTACTATTTATAGTAGCAAAAACAATGGTAATTATAGCAATTGTGTAGGTTTTTTTAAAGGAAAGAATGTAAAGTTATATAGTATTTATGATCTAAATAATATAAATATATCATAATTATATTATATATCTTTTTAACTTTTTTTGTAAAAGAATTGTGTTGTCATGTTTATATATATTTTTTATAAAAAAATGACAATTATATCTTATACTCGTTTAAAAAAAAAAAAACAAAAATTATAAATTTATTCATCTCCTTCTCTTTCTGCCGAGAAGGAAAAGATTCAAAAGAGAATTGGGAAATGCGATACATACAAATTTTGATTATTTTTTCATATAAATCCATTTAAAAAATCCAGTAAATTATTTATTATAATAGTTGAGAAACTGTTAGAAAACTACTAAAAAATCAATTTTCATGAAGTCAGTTTTTTTATATATTATTAAAACAATATTATTAATATTGAAAAATTAATCAGAGTTTATTTTATAGGAGGGGAATTCTCAATTATAAATACATTGTTAGACGTTGGAAACTCAACTAGAATTCAATTTTGAGAAATCGAATTCCCTTAAACCTTAGACCTTATCCAATATTCGATGTTCACGAAATTGAATTTAAGTGGTTTTTTTAATTTTTAAAAATTAATAAAAGAAAGGATAAAAAAATTAAAAGAAATTCAGAAAATCAAAATAGAATTGGCTTTTAAAAATCAAATTTCAATCAATTTTCCAGTATTAATAACATTGTTTTACAACCTGAATAATAAAGTTCATTATCATAAATAATGTTTCACATATTTATTTATGAAATTTCTTTTTGATTGGTTTATTGAGGGAAAAAAATCTACAAATTTCACATGTGAAGTATTTATCTCAATCTCATCATTGTTCGCTGTAGTAGATAAGGTCGGAATATAACTAATTAATGATGTCAAATCAATAAATGTCGCCTTTATTATTTTCGGTCTAGAAATAGTTATGTTTAGATTTAAATCCAGCTTTTGATTTTGTTTAAAGAATTTTGAAAAATCGATAACAAATTAACAATATTTTTCAAATATATTTATTTTTCATTTAACCTTTCCTTTATTAATTATAAAGAAAAGAAATAGAATCATACTCATAACTAGCTGTTGCGGTACGCAATAATGTCACTTGAATGCATAAATCTGGCTAGTTACATTTAATTTGGAGAATTTAGTTTGACTAATTCATTACAATATTTTTTTATTATATTATCTCCATTTATAATTTCTTCAATCAATCTTTCCAAATTTTTATAAAAATTCTAGAATTCATAAATAAAAATCTTACCTTACTAAACAAATGGAAAGATTAATAAAGATATATTGCTATATATGTACACATTAATTTAGTTATTACAAACGTGTAAAAGTTTGATTTTAAACTCTCTATTCAATACCTCTTAAATATATGACGTGGCAACATTAGGTCATGTGGATTGAAAATAATGTGTTAATATGTTAGCTACATCACTTAACCTTAGACAGAGAAAGAGCAAACAAGTTAACTTCTTAGAAACAAAATGGTACATTTTAAACTTTCAAGACTTAAAAGTGAATATTTTCTGTTGAGATTAAGAAAATGTTTAATTTAATTTTACAAATAAAAAAATAACGGTAATCATTATCTTTCTATTAAAATAATAAATGAACGTTTAGGTAATAAATAAAAGAAATAAAAAAAATATAAAGTTATAAATAATTTTAACACAAACAAGAAGATTTTTTATTTTTTAATTTGAGTAACAACTTATGTCTCTCATGACATTTACATTTCCTACGAGAATATATTTATCGGTAGGTAAATAAACACTATATTGATCATCAACTTGAATTTAAAATGATAATTAATTATTTTAATTTAATTAAGAATATTGTAATTTTAATTAAAGTAAGATATTATTATATGCTTTAAAAATAAATTATTTTGAATTTTTTTTTCTTATTTCAACTGTCAGTCCTTTTAGAATTGTTCCATCGTCAAATAATTCATCGTCAGTGCTGTGTTTGGTTATATTATATTATATATATATATATATATATATATATATCACAATACACAGTTAAAGATTTATAATAATTTTTTTATATAATTAATGAAATCCAAAAGTAATTAGAAATATAGCTCCAAACAACCCAACACTTCGTAATGTTTTTCTCTTTATTTATACCATAAACTCTTTTATACACTATGCATCAGGACCAATTTGATCCTCTTTTACTTTTCAATAACAAGGAAAAAATTCTTAGAGAAATAAAGACATTTTTTTCTTGCAATAAATATGGAAATGTTTAAGTCAGATATAAAATTTTGAATAAAGCAAGAGCACATTAGTTTAGATTTATTGAGGATAACATGTGCGTCGAAGAACTACACTAGTACAGATTTTCCAATTTTGTTGCTACGTGTATAAAATAAAGCAAATAAATATTTATATGTAAACGAATCTCAATATCATAAGAATTAGTCTCTAATTTTCGATTAAAAGATACCTTGATTTTATTCAAAAACTAAATCACTAATATATAGCGTGGTCGACATCATGCAAGAAAAATGTTATATGCTAATGGTTAGGTTTTGAGTTTCTATTAGTATTAGTATAACTTTTATATAACAAAAATTAAACTCAATATAAATATTAATCATTATTTTAAGCATATATCATATACATTATCTAGTAAAAAATGTTATTACAATGTGCAAAGAAATTATCACTGTTAACATATACATCATATTATTATGATAAAATTAGTAGCATTGGATGTGTAATATATATATATATATATTCATTAACACATTACAAACTTTTAAAATGTACTGCATCATAAACCCAACAGCACAACACATTTTCATTTAAGGAAAAGCACTAGCTAGGAAGTAGTACATTGTTGCATTAGAGAGGAAACTGTGTTCAGTTCTCCATCCTCATGATCTATAAGAAAAAGCAGAAAGCACAGAGAAAATAGATAAACTATAGCTTAATTATTTCAGCATATATATCTATAGAAGCAGCAAATGCAGAAAGGGATATTGGTAGCCATGACTAAGCATGGTTGTTGTTGGTGTTGTTGATGTGGTTATCCATGAGACCATTCAGCACTGAAGTGAATGACATGTTGGTGGTGCTATAACCACCGTCCAGAACAAGGTTAACGCCACTCACCGACTTGGCCTCGTCGCTGCACAAATATAGGGCAGCTTTGGCTATGTCTTCAGCTTCAAGAACCGTCCCTTTCAACACCGCAACCTTGCACAGCGCTTCCTGCGTCTCCTTCTTGTTCATCTTCAACGCCTTGTTCAGCATCGGAGTCGGAACGCCACCTGGACAAACGCAATTCACTCTGATCCCATGCTGCCCCAGTTCCACGCACAGGTTCTTCATCAGCCCCACCACCGCGTGCTTCGAAACGGCGTAAGCATGCGTCGTTTCGCCTCCCAGAATTGAAGCAACGCTCGAAGTGAAGAGAATCACCCCTCTCTTCGCTGGAACCATGAACCTCGCCGCATGCTTGGACCCCAAGAAAGCTCCGTACACATTAACCTCGAGAACTCGCTTGAATTGTTCCTCATCGGATGTTACTATGGATCTGTTTGAGTCTCCCGAGATGCCGGCATTGTTGTACATTATGTCGAGTTTTCCGTATTTGGTTATGGCGAATTCGACAACGTTTTTTATGTCTGAGTCGCTGGTTACGTCGCAGTGAAGATAGTGAACGGGGGTGTTTGTGCTGAAGGTTTTGCAGAGGGAGAGGCCTAACTCTTCTTGCACGTCTGCGATGATCACTTTGGCACCGTGTTGGAGGAATAGTTTGACGGTGGCAGCTCCAATTCCGCTAGCTCCTCCGGTGATTATCGCCACTTTTCCTTCAAGCCTACAAGGTTCGTTAGCAGTTTCAGATTTTCATTAGGAAGAACACAGAACTCATTTTCTCTTTATTTTCTTTTCAAAAACCATTTCTGTGGAGGTTATGTCAAGAGTTTACGTGAGTCTCAAATCAATAAATTATTACCTTTTGAGGGTAGCGAATTTTCATAAAATTATGTATAAAACGGAGTCCAATTTTTCGATGACAATTAATTATGACGTACTGTGGATGGATCTTTGCCCATAGCATGTTAAGAAAAACTCAAATATTTTCTTTATGTATTCTTGAAAATAACCGTTTTAAGAAGAATAAACAATTTGAGATGAGTTCAAGATACGGAACATTTTTTAAAGATTGGAAATAGTTTCTGAAAACAAAGAAACAAGGCTTTAATATGAGTAATTACCTTTTGGGAAGTGAAGCCATGGAGAGGGACTTGATGATATACGAGGAAGAATGGGAGAGGAATGAAAAGGTTGAATATGAATGGTAATATTGGTAGTGTGTGGAGACTTTATAAAGGGTTAGCGACCAAATGGCGGAGGAGTTAGATAAATGAAGACCACCGGCCAACATCATCAAACAACTACTTTCATTCAATGCTGTCAAGTGACAAGTGAGAACAGCATCATAAGATAACCATCGGGTTTTAAAGTAAAAATTATGCGCATTTAATCATAATATATTCAGAGGGTACAGATGTTTTTGTACTATATATTTATGAATTATAATGTATAGTAAGCATTACACTTTTTATAAGAATTACTTCAATTTAAAAATTATATTTAAGATAATTTTAATACTTGTTGGCATTAGTTTTCATTCTAACGATTTATCTATAATTGATAATTTTTAAGAAGGTAGAAACTATAGTACATCAAGATATCTCGAATATAAGTTATTGGTTTGCATTTAGTTCCTTACTATTGATTAAACTCTTTCTTCTTCTTTCTTTGGATTCTTATTAAGAGGAGGTGGTGTGAATTAAAACTTTGAGAGTTGTACATTTTGGACTTTAGGAAGTATACAAAACTAGTTTTCCTAGCAGACATCCTACCTCGATGTGTGAGTTAAATAAGTACATATATTACCGTTTATTTTGAATTAGATAGGTGAAATATATGGGTGTTGAAGCAATATGGCTGTTAGGATTATAAACACTTATGTATAAGTTATATGGAGATGTTATTTATATTGGAATGCTACTATATTTAAAAAGGAATCCGTATCATTGTGGATGTTGTAGATAATTAAAATAAGGTATAAATTGGCAGTGTTAGTATAGCCAGTATAGGAAAACATAGAATCTATGTTTATGGGTGTATATCGCTTGATCAGTAGATTCTCATTCAAATAACACTCATACAATAAGTAATAACTACATACATGATTTATATGTCAGATGCTCGTATAATAAAGTATATAATTTAATTTATGACTTAAGAGATGTTGGAAATCTCACATCAGTTAAAGAGAAGATCAAATTATAATATATATAAGGAATGTAAATCTCACCTTATTAATTCAATTTTATAAAGTTAAGTTAGATTTAAATTCCATTTTTTTTAAGATCATAATGGTCTATTCTAACAAGATTAGTTAGACTTATCGGGCTACTTGCTACCAGACTTCCTCTATTTCCATGCTTAATGTACTCGATGTAAGATATATTGAAGATCCCACATCGACAAGAGATATCACCAAATTTTAATATATAAATAGAGTATAAGCTTCATCTTATAAACTGGTTTTGTGAAATTAAATTAGACTTAAATTTCACTCTCTTAAGATGGTATAAGAGCTTATCAAGAACATATCCTAGCGAGATTAGTTTGGTTTATCGTGTCACCCACTACTGGGTATCTTTCTATTTTCATGCTCAATGTCATCAGTTTGAGAAAGTGTGTTAAAGATCCCACATTAACTAAAAATATAGCTAACTTATTATATATAGGTAGGTGCAAACCTTACCTTACTAGTCTATTTTGTGAGGTTAAATTACAAATTATCCTAACTCTTAATATGATATCAAAGTTTATCAATGGCTTATCATAATGAGATTGGTTTGTTTGTCGTGTCACCTACTATCGAGTCTCCTTTATTCCCACGCTCAATGTCCTTAGTGTTAGGGTACATCAACTAAAATAAGACTAAATTACAGTTTGTAAGTGAGTTCAAACCTCATTTTATCAAGCTGATTTTGTAAGGTTAAGTTAGACTTAAATTTTACTATCTTAAGAAGACTTGAAAAAGAGAGATTATTACACTCAATGCTCAAGGGACAAAGTGGTCATTAAAGTGTTAATGTAACACTTGAGCAAAAGAAAGGATGATGGTAACTCATGTGATGAAAGGGCGTTATAGCAAGAGAAAGGTCACATGAATTTTATGTCATCTGGATTTGGTGTTGCTTAAGCTATGTAAGGTTGCTTAAGCAAGGAAATTTTCCTTTGCTAGAGGAAGTAAGGTCGCTCAAGTGAGATGAGGTCGTTCAAATGATGTGCATGTGTTCATGTTTGTGTGCTTGTGCGTGTGCATGTTTGTCTTTCTGTGTGTGTTCATGGTTGTGTTTTTGTGAGTGTATCTGTGTCTATGTGATGATGACAACGAAAATGATGATAATAAGATACATGTTATATATGTGATTGTATGATATACATATATGTTGATATTTGTATGGTAGTATTTTAGCCTAACGGTTATTCATGTTGATACCTGTAGTGGTATTATAGTCCTTTTATGGGTGTATGATGAGATACTTAAGAAAATATTATGACCTTAATGATTTTACTATAAAACGCAAAAGCTTATTATAGAAAAGAGATATCCTGACTTCATTGATGGTCTAGATTATGTAAATTGAAACATCAAATGATGAGAAGTCAAAGAATATATATGTATCAATTTGTTAACAAGTAGGTGTAACGAAACACCTTGATACAAGAAGATGAAGATGATTTTCAATGTGTTTCTAATAAATCAAACATTAGTCTTTAGTTAAACAAAGATGTTAAGTGTGTCAAATTAATTTGAATAATTAAGATACAATCAATGTTATAGTCTTAGATGAAAGTGAAATTCTATGTGTAATTTGTTGTAGTATTTTCTAAAGTAAAAATAGCTTGTGTGATTGTTAGTTTTTCCTTTTATACGTGATGAAACTATGTTATTAGTGAAAATGAATTTATCAAATTAGATATATGATTTGACGAAAATCATAGGAAAGTAATAAGGCATTTTCCTTTTCTACAAATAGACTATTTGCAATATGAAGACAAAAATATTATACTGCCCTCTTCATTTCAATATTTATTTTTCTTTATAAAACACGAGGCTTCTTTTATGTTTCATTTAAACCTAATTAAGATATAACGTGTGTTGTATATAATGAATCCTATCATATATTCATGTTAGTAATAATATGATTACACTGCCGGGACACATAATAATGAATTTCATGAGCCATATATTTTAAAATAAAATTATATTGATTATTTTAATATTAAAACCAATTTGAATGTCAACATCTTGGGCTTAAAATTTACAAAGAAAGGTATGATTCATTACATCTTGTTTTTAAATTGAAAGTAAAGTTTATGTTATAAAAGCATTTATTTGTTCTTCATTTGCATATTTGTAACTTCATTTATGCATCACGGATTCGGTTATTTTATATATATGGAGCGAAGAGAAATAGAAAGGAAAATAAAAAGAATAAAAAGAGAAGATGCTTTGTTTTAATAAGTTCGTACTATAACTTTTGTTAATCTATCAGTAAATTAAAGTGACAACAATACTAAAGAATAATTTAAAAAGTTTAATATTTATATACTAATAAGTGTACAAAACTTATACAACGAAGTGTGAACTAATTAGTAATTAATAATTTTATGCATTAATTTTAATGTTGAATCCTGTCGAAATTTAGGTGAAGTCTCAATTATCGTGCTTTGAACTTATAAGCACTAATCATGCCGTACAATGTTGAATAATTGACCACATACTTAGTATTAACATCTAGTTACTAGTATATATATCTTACAAAATCAATAAAAAAAACTTTACAAATACTAAAATAAAAACTCACTCGTTCTCAATAAAACTAAAAACATATTTAAATCAAACAAAATTAAATAGTGTACTATAATTAATGGACGGCATTTAGTTGCACCATTATAATATATGTTTTCTCGTGCAATAATTAAGGCGGACACTTTCTTTTGACGAAATTAATAACAGGATATTTATCAGAATATTGGTAAAATTAATGCAATTTAATATGTAACAATTTAGTGTATGTGTTTTCTTACTTATAATTAAGAATAATGGCATTATATATATATTATCAAAATAAAATATTTATTATTGTTAAACACAGGCACAACTAATAGCTATGTTGCTATATACAATAATTTCTATTCATAAAACAATTGATCAAGTGTTCTTACTGCTCCTATTTAGTTTTTTGAGTTTATATTGTAAGAATTCGGTATTTTTGTTCTTATCACTTGAGCAGTGCGAATTGTGAATTGTTCCTTTCATTGCGATTTGTGTCACCTAATTGGCAACATTTGCTTGGAAATGAACAACGAGGAGGGACTAAATTCCAAGTAAAATTGACTTCAATCGTTTTGGCCTTTTCAATTTTGAAAATTTGTCATAAAGATTATTTACAGGAAACAATACTCGCATTATCAAATAATAATACTCCACGTAAGAACTTCGCAACTGTAATGAAACAAACACCTTTATGAATGAATTGTCGGTGGAATGATTTTTTGAAGAGTATAAAACAAGAAGTCAAAAAGAAAAATGTGCAAGAATAAATGTTTTCATTTGAAATTTGGATAATGAACTTGAGTACTGTTATGTTGGAGGAGCTCTAAGTTGATTTTGACTCGTTGATAGGAAATTTTGGATCTTAATTATAATTAAATGGAGATCTGTTAAGAAAGGGATTGAGACAGAAGGGTAATTCCTATTACCATTTCTAATAAATTAGAACTTCATGTGTCATTTGATCAGTTCTGCATTCTTGTTGGGACTTGACCTAAGAAATTGTCTACTTTGATTCAAGGTTGTGAAAGATAAAGTGACATTACCAAGGACAAAGGAACTGCTCTCTTAAAGCCCATTAAATTTATCGTCTCCTTTCATCTACTTTCTTTCATTTTTTAAGGCTCCAACACGAGACTGTATTTAAAGAGAAACAATGCATTATTAGGTAAACGAGGATGGAGGTTGAGGGTTGAGAATGATAGGTTGCGAAACAACGTTTTGATGTCTAGATATGATTAGGTGCTTAAAAAGGAGTCTTTTTGAGAAACAGGGGTTCAAGTCAGTGGAAATTTTTTAGTTGAAATAAAGGCAGTGAGGGATTTGAGAAGACTTACAGAAAAAGGAGTGGTGATGGATAAGAGAAGAAACTATATCATAGACTGATACTTAAATTGATGATATTATGTTCCCTAGGTTGGGTAATTGATTTTGCCTCAAACAGTAATGAAAAAATGGGTCTCCTTGGAAAAATGGAAGTTGGTGTTGGGTTTGGAATTGGAAAGGAAGTTTTCTGAATGAGAAGTGCAAAAGCTAATCACATGTTTGACATTATTGCTTACATATTTTTTTGTTAAGAAAAGTAAAAATGACAGGAACATAATATAGAAGAAACATGGAATCAGTGGTGGGTGATATGGTTCGCACTCGTTTGGGAAATTCGGTTGGATATTAATTGTCGTTCTTCTTAAAGAGAAATGATATAGAGGAGCACATGGAATTGGTGAAATTAAGGTTGAAGAAAAAAATATCAATTATTTAAAGTGCATACAATGCAGCAAACTATTTATTTTGCAGAATGTATGATTCAGCAGCTGAAATACATCACGCACTATTATGAGCTCTTATTACTTACTCTTGCTGCTTCATAAATTAAGATTGGGAGTACTGAAACATGTTAAAGGAAGGATTAACAATGCTGAATCCTCCATCTATGAGCAAATTATGGCCACTAATGTACCTTGAGTCATCACTAGCAAAATAGAGTGCAGCATTAGCCACATCATCAGCTTTGAGGGTGACACCCTTGAGATTAGCGAGCGAGTTCATGATAGTCTCAAGCTGCTCATCATTCGCTCCAACGAATTTGGTGGCCAAGGGAGTGGCAAGAGCGTAAGGTGACAAACAATTAACCCTAATTCCGAACTGTCCAAGCTCAACCGCTGCATTTTTAGTTAGACCAACCACCGCGTGCTTAGCACAACAATATGCATGAGAGGCCGCACCACCAACGTAAGAGCTTATGCTCGCCGTTGAGATAATGCTCCCACTACGTGCTGGGATCATCGCCTGTGCTGCATGCTTCATCCCAAGGAAAACACCTGTCACCTTCAAACCACACATCAGATACAACAATACAACAAAATATATATAATTAATAACGTTAATTGTAATTAATGAAATAAATAATTAATATACCTGTGACATTGACGCTGAGTACGCGCTCGAAATCTGCCTTATCGTTATCAATGATTCGATGCTTGTTGGGATCAGCTATGCCGGCGTTGTTGAACATGATGTCTAGCTTGCCATAAGTTTCCACTGCTCTCTGGACAGCATTTTTGACCTGATTCTCATCAGTGACATCGCAGTGGACATAACAACACGTTGATGGCCCTATGGACTCAGCCACGGAATGCCCCAATTCGTCTTGGATGTCGGCGATCACTACTTTGGCTCCGTGCTGGGCGAACACTTCTGCGGTGCGTTTCCCAATTCCACTGGCTCCTCCTGTTATCAGTGCAACTTTTCCTTCCAACCTGCATAAAACTAAACGATTATATTCACACTCATATCTTCAACCATTACTTTCACCCTCGCTACGTACCTTTTGTTGGCCACTGAACTTGAGCTTGCCATCGATTGATGTGATCTAGAAAAACAAAATGAAAGGATATAACCAACAACCGGTTATATACCAGATTATATAAACAAGCTTGATGTACAGAAAATAGCAGCCATAGGAGATAGGACAAAGTTCCTGATATTTTATTATCAGATGATTAAGACTAAGGATTTATATATATTTACTGTTTTGTTTTAATCGAGGTATCAATAATTTAAACAACGAATTAATTAGTACAAGGGATTCTCAAGTTAACAGCTACTTAAATTGTATATATAGAAGTTGATATAAACAATTATTCTTCTTAGGTTTTTATCTACATAAATGCTTACAAACACATAAATGTTTTTATATACGACAAGTCAGTTCCCGCTTTGGACGGGGAATAATCAGGTTGGAATCTGAACATTATTTAACCTTTTTTTTATCAGCAACATATGTACGGAAATGAAGATTTTTATTTTTTTAAAATTAAAAATGTTTGTAGAAACTTATTACTTATATTATATATAAGGTACTTTATTCAATAAGGTTAGAATACTATATGTCTAATTAATATTTTAATTTTAATTTTAATAAATAACTGCTCGTATATTAATATTTTATTTTACATTTCTTAATTCGATTATTAGTATTATGTTATAATTACTTAAAGAAAAATTCTTTATATATTTCTAAACTAAAAGAACGTATATAAAATTGTAGTTGAAAAAAAGGAGAGATAAAAAACTGTTTGGCGAGGGGTTGCCTTCCACCTTTTGTCATAGGGCACAGGAAATGAGCCAACCCTCGAGCACTTTGTTAGCAAACACTACCTTCTTTCTTCTTTATTTGGAATTAACAAAGCAGTTAGACTTATATAGTCTTATTTTTTATTGTATATCTGCAATAAAATAAATTAATAAGTTTATGTAACTATTTTTCGTGAATGATACGAGTTCAATATCTTGTTTTTGTAATGTCCTGTTTTTTCTCAAAATAAAATAATATATTTTTTATTTAGCTTAATTAAGTTTAGAGAAAAAAATAAATACATTTTATAAAAGTAAACTAAAATAAAATAAAATATACTAGTAGAGAAGCAAAATATTATTTTTAACTGCTATTATCAATTATTGTACTGCTTTGTTACGTAATTGTGTTTTTTTTAAGCTCTTGATATCCTATTTCTCTTTCGTTTCTTCTCAAATAAATATATATATATATATATATATATATATATATATATATATATATATATATATATATATATGTCATTTCAAAATTAAAGAAGAAGACTTTTAATAAAGTATTTTTTCTTCCAACCTGAAGGTTTCATTAACAAACCCAAATTCAACAACAATAACCATTTTGTGACAAGTATAGATACAAGATGGGGTAAAAGAAACTTTGGATAGTTCAACTAAAGAGGCAGGTGGTTGTTGGAATAAACTAGGGAAGGAGCAAATATTCAAGTTCCAAAATACACTAAGGATTTTGAATGTTTTAGCCAATAGTATATAAAATTCTACAAGAAGAGAGGATATGCATGGCTGAATTCGAATCTTCTCTTTAGTGCAATTCTGTTCTCATCATAATGTGCAATTCTAGTGATTATGGTACATCAGCAATTGTTGTACGCTATGTCCTCATCCACTTGTAATTTACATCTTGCAAGTTAACTAACTAGCTTATTAATTAAACTTTTCTATTTCCAATTTTGAAATCATTTAGTTGTTTGAATTCATGTATTTAAAGAATCATCAAAAAATTAAGATTACTTTATTGGCCCATTTTATTTTTGTCTATCTCTCTTCTTATTATTCACGTCACTTATTATACATATGTACTTTTTTTTCTCTTACTACGTGTTGAATAGTATTTGAAACGTCTATTTTTTTTTTCTCGAATGAACAAAGTCTGACTTATTAAATTCACGGGACGTAATACATTTTTGTAGTTTTATCGCAACAAGAGTATAAGGAGGCCAATAACAATGGCTATAATTCCCCTTGCTCGGGTAGCATTTCTCAAATTTTGTAAGTTGTGAAAAGAGACAGAACCTGAACCCAACCATGATCATATCCCTGCCAATTGAATCCTCCTCGCTCATTAAACATATTGTGGGAGAAAAAAGTGGTAGCATCTTAGATACAGAAGGGAGAAAATACAAAATGTTCTGAATCACCTTCAGCATATATTACAGGAGAAAACAAAAACTCGCCGTTATAATTATATAACACAAGTTCTGAACTCTACAGACACAACCATACCTACACATAGGGTCAAACGAAAATTTAAGCAGCGAGAGAGTGCTGCAACTCAGCAGACATGGGCTATCAACAAGATAAAACTCAAAAAGGGAAAAGTTCTTTCAGCTACTAGGCTAGCGGATCTATGATATTCTCATTCACCAGCCAAATTGATAGCAGAAGCAAACGGATATGCGCTTCACAATCAAGGCCATTGTGTCAAAAGACATTAGTACTAACTCACCTTTTGGACTTTCTTACACTCTGGCCCTCACCCCTGACTTCCCCTAACCTTGATTTTGAACCATTGCCCTGTGCTGTAGCAGGTCTCTCCTGAAAGTTATTTGCGAAATCACGTGATGGCCAAGGCTGAGAAAATTGTCTAGTGGGACTGGCATAACCTCTTGAAGATCCAAGCTTCGAAGCAGCCAATATCTGATCCCTTAAACCTTTTACTGATTTATAGCCTTGCATTTCATCCCCATATCCTTTTCCTTGTGCTTGCTTTTCAAGCTCATAAAAGCTTTCCCAATCAATCCCATCTGAATTCTGAACCTTCTCAGCTTGGACACCCCATTCCATTCCGTCTGATATACTCCTTTGCAGGGATGTGCTTCTCCTTGAAGGCCTCCCAGAGGTAGACCTCCTACTACCTTTCACTTCTTCCTCAATTGGATATCTTCTTGTATCAAATCTGCTTTCAGAAGGGTAAGACCACTTATAACTCTTGTTGTTGTTGTCCATATTTAACTCTATAGAATGCAGATCACTTTCTGCGGATTCCTCCTCACACTCTACTCCATTGTCAACCTCTCCTCCATCATCTTCTTTATCTTCAATGAAGTGGGAACTTAATCGGCTTCTGCTCAGATACGCGGCGATTTCTTCATCATTCAAGTGAGTGGAACCGCCACCTTTCTCTTTAACTTGTTTGCTTCCTAGAAAAGCCTCTAGTTGATTCCTGAGCGTATCCACAGCTGCATTCTTTTCCTCAAGCTGATATTTTGCCTCGGAGAGTTTCTTTTGAGCTCTCTCCTCGCGTAACCTATCAGTCAGCTGCATTATTTCCTTTTCTTTCTCTACCTCTTCACAAACTTTTGTAGACACTCTCTTTTGTTGCTCGATCTCGGATTTATCTTCATCAGCATCTCTTGCTAACTCATCACATACTTGCTCAATAATTTCTCTTGCTCTTTTCTCATTTTCAAGTTCTTTCACCACCTTAAGAAGGGATGTTTTGGTGTCAGCCAGTTCTCTCCCAAGCTTCTTGTTCAAGCTTTCAAGACGTCTCCTGAGCTTCCTCTCTACATCAAGTTCTCCAGCAACAGATTCAATTGCAGCCTCAACAATTTCTTGCTCCTTGTTTTTCCAGGCAGCCTTTTCTTCAGCAATACACTTCATCAAATAATTTATCTCATTCTGATCCGAACGCTGTTCCTGGATAAGCTGATTGACCTGTAGCCGAGCCCTCTCCAGCTCAGTATGCAAAGCTGAGATAAGGGACATACTAGATGAAGGACGATCTTCATGACCCCACATGCGGTTTATAATTTTAAGTAGCTCTTTAGATGTTGTTAAAGCATTACTAACATCTTTTAAACGTGATTTAACTCCAACAGCAGATGAAGCAGGGGTCTGTGCTCGGGATCTGGTTTCAATCTGCAATAAAACCAAGAAGCAACTGTAAGGAGGCACGGGCATCACATAAAGCTGAGAGAAAAGCGGAATGCAATTGTAAGCTAAATGGGGGAATTGCATGACAGGCGTTTTGTGTTTGTACAGGGTACATTTCAAACTATACAAAAGTACAGAACAAAACTGAATCTCCACTCAAAGTAACAGAACAATAAGTTAGCTTGTCATGTAGTTTGGCCATTCTGATGTGAATACAAATCTTGGCATTGCTATATCTGTTTCAGTATAGATCTTCTATTCACATATCAAGAAGAACTATTAATCTGTCACCAAACATCGAATACAAACAGATGTGTTAAAAATATAATTACTAGTAAGAGTATCAACAAGGGACTGTGTGCAATTGGTCCACTGCACACAAATCCTTTGCAGCCGGCACCTATTCAGCCTTTTCATAGAGAGAAGCTACTAACTTTTCCAAAATATACTGAATACGTACACGCAACTGATAAGTAAAAAAGTGCTATAGTTATACACGACAGAGCATTTCACACTGGGTGGATTTCAACATCTTTAAACAACAAAAAGCGCAAAAGACCTCTATCCAAAAAACAAAGAACATAAAATAACTTCAACGAGAATGCCTTCTCTCATGTGACATTTTCACATGACAAGATCATGTAAACTTTGTAATTCTCTATTTCCGGAAATGGATCTCACATCTGTGTCTTAACTCTCTTTACAGACACCAGATTGCAGGACCCATTCATCATCAGAAAAGAGACGCACATACAGACAAATAGACACAATTTTCACGTAAACTTTTATATAAAAATCTCCAAGAGAGGGTCCATCTCCCAAGTATGACAGGAGCCCACCCAATTAACGTTCACAAAGAGAGATACACACAATTCTCAACCAGCCTTAATACCTTGTATGAAAATCTGTTAATCAATTAGGCCAGAGCCGTTCTCATTGTATAAAGGCTTTGTATTAGATAAGCATTAATATAGATTAAATACCTCCATGAGACTGGCATTGCTAAGAGAGTCCAAAGGGCCAACGTGGTGTTCAGTGATCCTCTGTCTGTGAGAAACAGAAGGAGTTCTTCTCTGGCGACTCCCAGTTCCAGATCGATCCATCCTCTAAAAAAAGGAAAACTCTGAGAAACATATACAGTGATATAATTTGTAGTTGGTAAATTAGTTAAGAAAAGAAAAAAAACACAAATTTGAGTTAAAGTACCTCGGACACAGGACTGTGTGATGGATCGGACAAATGGGGAGGCAAAGAGCCAGAACGCATGGACCTAGCGACCCTTTCTCTGGCTCTGACTTCCTTCTTGGACCTCACGCTGGGCGAAGGAATCTCGTTCATCTCCCAGAGCGTGGCGGCGAGCTTCCTGGCCGACACCGGAGCCAGACGAGGCTTGGAGGCGGTCTGCGACGGCGGGTACTTGGGGGAGGACGCCAATGGGCGGAGAGGAGATCTGGAGCTCATGAGCTTCCAAGTGGGCACGGGCGTACTGGATCCGCCCCGCTTCCCCACCAGAATAGTCCTCTTGAAGCGGTAGTTGTGCAGGAGGGAGGAGGAGGAGGAGGCCGAGGAGGAACAACCTCGTTTTCTGATCTTACCAGGAATCATGTCCATGGTGGTCGGGTTTTGGTGCCTGGGCATGAGATTACAGTGACATAGCAATGAGCGAGTGCAGGAGGAGGAGGAAGAAGAGAGTGTGATGGAACACGTGTCGGGTTGTGAGTGGTTGGAAGGAGGCAGAGAAGAGAAAGAGAAGTTAGGAGTATTAGCGAAGATTGGGTGGTGGAGGGTATTATAGCGACACCATGTACGCCGCTTTTGGCAGTTGGCACCTTCATTCACATATCTCAATCATCATCACCACTACATTTGACTTTCACATCTCTTTCTACATTATTACCAATTACTCCCATTTTCCCTTCTCTTCCTACCTTCACCACACTCCTTTTTTTCCACCTATTTATTCAAATCCTCGTTGCCGCCGCTGCTCTAAATATAATCACACATTAACAAAAATATTTCATTTTACTACATTTTCAAAAATATATTATTCAATAGAGTATGAAAGTTATTCTCATAAGCATTCTAAATTAAATATTACTATTTGTTTTGTAGATCAAAACTTGAAACATTGGTCAACCATTTTCAAAGAAGAAAAATTAATTAAATTTTAATAAGTTTTAAAATAGAAATAGTTAAAACTAAATTAATATCAAAATTTAAATAGTGTTTTATAAATCTAAATCATAAACTATATACTCGGGATATTTATTTGTTATAATATAATATTTTATTAAAAATATCAAAAGTAATATGATTTTTAATCATGTAAAAAATAAACGTTTTAATTATCGACTTTTTTTGCCAAATTCCTTTTATATGCTACTTTTTAAAATTTAAAACATCGTTTTTTTCATGTATAATCTTATTTTAATTAATATGGAAAGAGAAACTAATTATAATAACAAAAAATATAATAATGTATAAATTTTCTTTGGAATAAGACAATTAAAAAGAGTATAACAGGAAATTCACTTAAAATTATACTACACATTTTAATAATAAAAAAAAAAACTTTAAACGACCGTTATAAAATAACATAAAAGCACACACCATCTGAAATACTTCAAGTTTTATGGCCTCTTTGAAATCAAAGCTTAACAGATTAGGTAGGTGTTGTTCTTCGATTGTATTTAGCAACTAAAAAAGAAGAAATAAAAAAAAATTAGCCATTTAATAATGTGTTTGATCGTTGGTGCACCTTTCAAAGTCCTTAAATGAAAAAGCACTGAGATAATGAAATAGTGTTGAAAGTATAGAAATAAAAAAATGCAAACAAATTACAAGTCATATTGGATAACTATTAATTTCAGCTTTTAACATTTAAGAGAGAGTGTAGACTAATTTTTAGGTAATATATAGTGTTAAAAAAAGAAAACAAATTTTAAAAACCTCCTCATGCATGGACTTTGACGGATTATCAATCGCACACGCATTCTCACCAAATTGAGTCATGAACAATTTTAGAAAATCTTCTCCATGTGATTAACTTCTACCATGTAATAATCATAAAAAACATCATATTAAAAACAAAAAGAAGAAAAGAACATGACACATCACGTGGTCAACTCATGCCACAAATACAACCTCAAAAACAAGTCATCCTCGTAAAGCATCGTCTTCCCCACTCCCACTAACACTCCAACTCCAAAGTACACACAACAAAACAAATTAGACAAAAATAAAAAATAAAAATAAAATAACGGAGTGAGAATCTTGAGAGGTGGGGACATGCATGATCATAAAGATTACACATCACATCCCCTAATTTGAGCCTGTCAATCTCACAAACTACTTATGCCAGCAATTATCATCTTCTCTTCATTTAAGCCAGGGGTCATTCTTTATTAGTTTGTTGTGTTCCTAATCACTTACAGGCACCATAATCCTTGAATGAAGATTTTAATTTTAGTATAAGTATTCTTTTTCGGACAGTTTTGACTTAAGCTTATCAAAAGATCTTTGATTTTATACGACCACTATTTAGGATGGATATATTTACGAAAAAAAAAACATACAATTTTTTGTTTCCCAGTGTTGACTACTCTTAAACGTGTATTTCTTTTCAACGTTTATTGACGAGACTATCTTTATCTTACTGTGTTGCCATTTTAAATTTGCAAATTAATTATCAGTTTTCTATAAATGATCTTATTTGTTATTTTCGCGGTAGATTTTTTATGTACGACTAGATTTTAGAGATCACGTTCCTTTTATTAAAAAATAAGTTTAAATCTATTTTATTATCATAAAATTAGTTTGATAGATGAGAATTATTTTTACTTGTATATTCTAAACTGATATTATTAGTAAATGTAAAATTTTCCACGTTTTTTTATCCTTTGTTACTTTATTACTACCGTGTTTATAAAGATTTTTTTACACAAATGATTTAAATGTGTTCGGTTATTTTCTTCTTTGACACGTGAATGTGTAAGTTTTGATTTGAGATATGAATGAATTTAATTAAGTAATTATATATTTGTACAAGTTGAAATTGCATTAAAATTAATGATTATTATATTAAAAAGCAGTGATATTTTAATATTAGTGTTCACTTTCCACACTAATATATATTATTATTTTATTGATATATAATATTTTGTTTTATTAATAAAAATAAATATCATATTCTGTGATGGTAGTGTCATACTAACGTTTTCTATTAAGTTATTATTTATGTGTATATTATTATAATATATTTTAACATTATACATAATAAAATATATTCATTTCACACTGAAATAAATTATTATTTTATTATTATATAATATTTTATTAAAAAAATTTAATATCAAATAGAAGTACTTGTTAAATAGTAATGTCAAAATATGATTGTTTTATTATAATTGTAGTTAATACGAAGTATATAATATTACAAGTAATTGCAGGCAAGCGATAAAGAGTTAAGAAATATTTATTTATTTATAGTATTAAATATATATATATATATATATATATATATATATATATATATATATATATATATTACAATATATATTTTAATATAAAAAATATTTTTTTCATTTAAACAAAAAAATATATTATCAAATTATTTTGTAAGAAACTAATAAAAAAGTTGGGATTCAAATATGAGTTTAAATTTTATATTGATTAAGAACAGCAAAATTAACATTATATATAAAAAAAACCTTAAAAACTCGTTATTTTATAAATGATGTTTTAAAATTTTATATGATTTTTAATTGGCGTTGAATTTCCAATCATTTTGTTGCATTTTTTTTCTCTTAAAGAACAAGATAAAAGAAATTGTAGAAAAAAAAAATGAACAAATTAATTAATAAGTTGGAAACTAAAAGATAAAAGTGATGATTCTCTCCTTCATCAACTGTAAAATCAAGTAATAAAATATTGAAATAAAAATAAAAGATATTTTAAACATTTAATACAATAATTTTTTAATAAAATTTAATTAAAAAATACTCAAATTCATAAAATATTTAAAACTAATGCTTTTAAAATTTATATAAAGTCGACTAGAACTCCGTTAGTCTTAAAAATAATGGTGATCATAAGCTAGTTTAGTTTTTTTCGACATTAAAGCATAGGTATGTCAAACAAAAACAGAAATCTAATAATTAAGAATACACTAAAACTTGTTCAACAAATAATTTCTAAAATCTATGTATTAAAATGATGAAGTATTTCAAGCAACTAAGTATTATGATAAAACTTTAATAAAATAGGGGAAATATTAGCTCGATTTTGCTAGAATATATACAATCAATCATATATTAAATAAATGTAATAAATTGTAAATAACTCATAATCAGATATAAGTTTACTAAGAAAAAACGTTGTGAGCGATAAATGACAACATTGGTATATTCCAATCAACAGGGAACTTTTATTAGAAAAAAAAAATTAATAAATTAACTTCATATTTAAAACACTAATTATGGGCTTTACTTAGGGATAAACAATAATGGACTTCAAGTTTTTTTTTATCAAATAACTATTTATTTTTTAAAAAAATATCCTTTCGTGTGAGTTACGACTTTCAAAATAATTTTGAATTGAAAATAATTATAAATCTAATTATAATAAAAAGTTTTTTAAAATAACTATCTTAAAATCAAGATTTAAATATGTCTCCAATTCTCTAAAAAACTTGATTAGTTCTAAATATTTTAGTTTTCATAACTAATTATGATTAGTTTAACACTAAAAATTAAAGCTGGTAATTAATATAATTAAGGTAAAAAAGAATATTTTTAATTGAGATAATTAGAACTTTTAAGGTACATAATTTAATTAAATTATTACTTATTCTTTAATAAAAATTTCTGATTGCACACAAACATACATTAACTATTTTGTTAAAATATCTATTTTTTTATCAAAATTGAATTTTTAAATCTTAAACAAAATATATTAATTAATTAAGATAACTTTTTTAAGACTTTTGTTCGACGATAACAATTTTAGGATTAGAGAAGAGTATTTATTGTGGATTTTTTTTATATTTTTTTATGTTTTTTCAGTATACTTCATGTTTTTATTTTAAAATTCAACTTAAATATTTTTAGAATAAAAAATATTATAAGAAAATATAAATTATTTTTCATAAATCTTTAAATACAATGTATATATTAGAATACATTACTTATTATAAGTTATAATTATAATAAGTATATATTTTAATTATATAAAATAAATATTTATTCTCTTCCGTTATAAGTGTTAAAATAGTATTGTACATCAAATTAAAATTTTGGCATAATCTATGTTTTTAACCATCTAGTGCTTTGTTTTTTTTTTTTTTTTTCTTTTTTTTCTTTCCTTGTATACACACTTAGTAGTGAGTACTTGGCACCCTAAGCTCTCACCAAAGGAGCACACCAATTTGGACTTACACCTATTCAAAGAATCTATTACCCCTCAACCACCCTTTTTGCCAATCATTCAATCCATACTCATTGTCACAAACTTTAAACAAGCACAAATTCAAGGACAGAAAAAGGCAAATTTAAGTTAAAGCAAGTTGTTCTTACTTTACTACTTAATGTCACATGCACCATCTTCCTCTCTCCTTTTTAAGTACCTCGCCCTCTTTCTGTAGAACAAGTTAAGGGTATGTATTTTTTAAGGAGTGAATTTGAAGAGGAAAAATTAATGAATTTAAGGTAAAATAAAAATAGAAAGTAAGATAGTTTAAATTAAGGGAGAAGGAGTGGAAAGTGAAGGAAAATAAAAGAAAATTTTATATAAAAGTTTATAAATAATAATGTGATTGTTAAAGGAAATTATTTGATAGAAATTGTAATATTACAATTTCTATTTTGTAGTTAAAATTCATTTAAAATAAAATATAATTTATGTATAAAAAAATATTATTCTTGTTACAGTCCATAAACTTAGTAAAAAATATGAATTATTTAATATTACGAATACATGATACTTATAAAATTGTTGAACATAAATTTTAATAAAATCAAATAAGATTTTAATAACAATAATTATAAAAGATTTAACCAAAATTATAAATTTCATCAAAATTTAAAAAATAAATAAAAATTGGTATAAAAATTCAGTAGTACCTATAAATATTAATCATATAACATATGACCTATAATGAATTATGATAAGATAAATTATTTATACATACTATCATGAAATCTTGACAAATCGCGTGAAACAAACAAAAATTATATCTTTAAATTAGTCTGTATCAATAGTATTCTTCTAAAAACCTTTAAAATTAATCTGTGTAAATAATGTTCTCCTAAAAACAAATACAATGTAAAGGTACAAAATAAAATATATCTTCAATAATCAACCACTAATTAACAACAACACAGTAGTTTCATGTCATGCTTAACTTAAAGTTCTTAAAAATATAAATTGGTCATTATTTTAGTTATATATATTTTTTTATTTTTTTCTTACTAAACTTAAAACATAAATTTTCTAATGTTTTATTGTTCCTTTAAAGTAATAATTATAATTGATATTCATATTAATCTAATCCAACAACTTATGAATTTTTTAAATTTTATATTAAATACAAATTAAAAGTTAAGTAATATAGAAGGGAAAAATATATAAACTTAAAGTTTTGATTAGATATGTTGACAATATTATATATAAGTTTGACTCATATCTTGAATTTTCTTTATGGTTGAATTTTCTCAATCTTTTAAACTCCTTCATAAAATTTTCATAAGTTTTCTAACAACTTTCAATCCTTACTCTTCCTATTTAGTTTCTCAAATTTTTTTAATAACATAAATCCTCAATCACTAGCTTTGATTATTACATACCTTTCTCCATAACAAAAATAAAATTATATTATTGTTATAAATATGAAACTATATATTTTTTCTTCTGATACACCCTTACTCTCACAAACAAACTTCATGTAAAGAATGGAGTTTTCGGTTAACCACTTTATTTTCAGTTAACAACCTAGTTGATGGAATAAGCATAAGATGTTAAGTTTCTTAGACACATACACAATTAAGTCTAGATGCACCTCAAAGGTTGATGGTAAAAATTTTCAAATGAATGGTTGACCAAAATGTCAATAAGTGAGTGATATGGTGGTCAAGTCAGATTCTGCTGAAAACATGTTGATGATATTAACAATGTCTTCATGACACTAAAAAAATACAACATGAGACTTAACAAAAAAAAAAGTGTGTATTGAAGGTGGAAAGAATTATGCCAAATTTTATGGAAAAGGTGAAACCAATAATGTGCTTGATAGAGAATTAATTTCTATGCAATAAAACTTTCTCATAAATCAAAGAATTAATTTATTTTCCTTAAATTCTCCAAAAATATTCACTTAAAAAACTCATTTTTATATATTTATTATTTTTTTAAGAAGCAATAATAGCTATCCTAATAGAAGAACTAAAGGGAGAATACAAGCTTAAAACTCACTATGGTATGATTGAGAAGATAGTTTTAATTCTAATTACAACTACTTGGACATACTTTCAAAATCATCAATTAATCTTGTCTAGAGAGATTATTTGAAGCATAAAGTCCTCTTAAAGCATGACTTAGCATACCAAATGATTAATAGATAATGGAGTTATCAAAATATGGTCTCAACTACAAATTAAAAGGATCGATCAAGTTATAATACTTAGTCAACTTTATGAGTGAATTAAGATTATATTCAAATGAGTCACAGAGTTGTCTTATCCTATATTTTCTTGATTCATAGATTTTAATTTGAGCATATAATTGTTGTGTTTTTTTTTTTTATTCTCCTTTCATATATACATTCTCCAAAAAAATGTATATGAATGTTATCAGATATCAATTTGGTTGAAATGTGATATTCTCATAATGATATAATTTTAAACTAATTTAAATAACAATTAATATTTGTTCTATTTTTTCAACTATTTGAATTACTTCACATTTAAAAAAAAGATAAATATGTTTATTTTATAATTAATTTAAAAAAAGTTTAAATAACCACTTTAAATTTTAAGCCTACATTTAATTTTATATTCTTCGATCTGAATAAAAAATTAAGATGATAATTATTTCCTTCTCAATTTATTTTATTATTAAAGTTTTGAAAAAGAAAATGGACATAATGCATATTTAATCGAGAGCATAATTTATTTATTTATTTTCAAAATCATATTAATGAAAAAAAAGAGAAAGGATATTTTACAATCAAGATGGTTGAACTATAAAGTCTTCAAGTATATAAATATCAACGTCTTTTTCATTCAATGAATATTGATCACTGAACTTTCATATAGTCATTTTCGTCATGGGAGGTAAAATTTGGACAACATAGGGAGCACGAATGAATCTCAAATGGGATTTGACATTCAGGTTTATATAAGTCCAGTTTCAAAATTGGGGACTTTTTCTTAAAAAATAAATGTGAATTTAGAATTAGTTGGGTAAGAAATCTATATATGTATGTATTTGGGCGAATTTGGGAGTAGAATATAGAAAGGAACATGTGGGAAAAAAGAATTAGTTTTATTGTAAAAATAAAAGTGCAACACCGTGAAACAAAATGGATTATGATCCAATACTTTATTTCATTATTTAATTGTACTTTTCTTTCTCGTAAAACTATATATCTGGAGGAACGAATTTTAATTACTATCTATTTTTATAAATTTTATTTTAATTATTATAATTACACAAGAATTTAGTTTTAGTTAAAGATATATTTTAAATGACTAAAGAATGAAATTTTTATAAATAAAAAGTCCAATACGTTTATTTTATTAAAAAAAATTTATCGTTCTGAACCTTAAATATATAGAAGATTTTAATTATTAGATTATTAGATTTCAGTATTGACGAACTAGTGAGAGAAGGATTAAGATAGATTGATCATAGGGGATTTCTGTAAGTGATTCAAATATTTAATAAAAGATTATGTTTTTTTATTTTATTTTGTATAGATGTTTTGTAAAAAGAGATATTTTGGTATTTCTCTCTCTATATAGAGAGAAAGAGAGAGATGTTAATATCATACCTTAATCTAATCTCAAAAATAAAGAAAGAACAAGTGTTATTCCAAGATTATTTTGTGTAAAATCAAATATTACTTAATGATGCATCCTCAATCAGTTAGTGATCCAAATATAACATATTTATGTCTTTTTTATAGATGTACTCTTAAAGACAAATTTGTTCTTATTTATATATTAATTAATTCATTTTTACTTATATTTGTATTTTATGAATTTAAGATTGAATGAATAGAAGGGAGATGGTTCTTATGGTGAGTGGAGGTAGATAGGACAAAGAAGGGGCATAATGATTGCATAAAAAGAGCTTATACTGGACATCATTTTACAAGGACTCATTCAAGTTGGTACTTGTAATAGCTAGATGATAATGAAGGGTAATATGCCTAGAGGTATAATGATATATATATATATATATATATATATATATATATATATATATATATATATATATATATATATAAAATTATTTGAAAACACTATATTATCAACCAATCTAAACACAGGTTAAGAAAAATAAATTGTTTTTTTAAAAAGAATTTATAATCAAAATAAAAATTTGAATGTTCATAATATTTTTAGATAGCTTTGAGTCAAAATCATCTTTCATTTAAATTACTAACGACTTGTTATATCTATCTCTCTCTGTACATAATCAAGATATTGATACATATTATTTATAAACGGAAACAATGTTATCTTCACATAATTATTTAAAATATGTCAATATTTTTTTTATAAATTAACTAATTCAAGCACATGTTAAAAAAATAAATTACTTTTTATTAAAAATAATTTATGCTAAAAATATTTTAAAAGTAAGCATGCTCTGAATTGTGTTGATTAAACATGCATTTAAATATTACAGCATTAAATTTCCAAAAAATATTTTTTTGATATACTGAAGCAGATTAGATTATTATTTTACTTGGAAGACGCAAAATATTGTGTGTATGTTGGTCCACCAAACTTTTATCATTTATTTATCAATAGACAAAATTAAATGACTGTTTATTTTGGTCCGTAATTGAATGATTGTTTAAACTGGTATATCAAATTCCATTCAAAATGAGTTACGGATATTGAAAATCACAAATGATAAATTACTGAATTCGTGTTAATAAAAAACTATTAAGTACGGAAGCTACAATTTTCTAATTTTAGAAGATATTTTCTTTTTCATGGCAAGTGATATAAACATGCATTAAGCATCTCACTCACAAGTTAATATTTGTTTTCAAAGATTAGAAAGTTTAAATTAATCCAAGGCAACTTGTACCTGAAAGCGTAGATAAACATATTATAATAACTGGCAATGGTCCATTCATCGTTCGTATTTAGCCCAACCAACAAGGCTTTATTATGCAGAAGCTCTGAATTTGAGATTCTCTTTTCATATTTTTCCTCTTTAAATGCACATCTGATTTGTAGTCACAGTTCATCAGAAAAATAATGGCAATTGGCTTGTTCTTCATACTCATATTCTTTTCTCTGTTTTTGGTGCCCTCTTTCACCTTTGCTTTTCCCCATATTCTACCCAGTTTTCCCTCTTCAGCAGTTAGTGCAGAGCTAAAGCAACGCTCCCATTCTGCTCCAAATACCCTGTACAGAACAAAGTTCTTCACCCAAATACTCGATCACTTCAATTTCAATCCCCAGAGCAATCACGTTTTTCAACAAAGGTATCTCATCAATGACACCTTCTGGGGTGGTGCCAAAAACAATGCTCCAATCTTTGTCTACACGGGAAATGAAGGGAACATAGAATGGTTCACTCAGAACACAGGCTTTATGTTCGAAAATGCTCCTTCTTTTCATGCCCTTTTGGTTTTTATCGAGGTAAGCTTTCTTCCGTAAAACCATGGATCTCTGTCTCTCTCTGGGTCAAGTAAACTTTTTGTTTCGTCACTGAAACTGGGATTTTTAACGGTTCAAAATTAACTTAATAACATACCCTGCTTCATGTATCACAAACTAAACTGCAGCATAGATTCTACGGAAAATCAATACCATTTGGGGGAAACAGGAAGGTTGCATATGCAAATGCTAGCACACTGGGGTACTTGAGCTCCACACAGGCATTAGCTGATTATGCCACTCTCATCATTGATTTGAAGAAGAATTTGTCAGCAACTGATTCTCCCGTTGTGGTGTTTGGAGGATCCTATGGAGGAAGTATAAACCTTTCTTTTGCTTCTATTCTGTTGACTTCAATGGTTCAATCCCCAAAACTGAGATGAGTCTGAAATCTAAATGGGTATTGTTTTGTAGTGTTGGCAGCTTGGTTCAGGATGAAGTATCCACACGTTGCAATTGGAGCTCTAGCTTCTTCTGCTCCAATTCTCCATTTCATGGATTTGGTTTCACCAGATATCTTCAACAGCATCATCTCACAAGACTTCAGAGTTTGATTCTCTTAATAATTTGCAATTAATGCACACGTGCGTGTCCCTATTTGAATAATAATTTATTTTCATGTGTTACCACAGAGCGAGAGTGAGAACTGTTACAAAGTGTTAAAAGGGTCATGGAAACTAATAGACGACACAGCCAACAAACCCGGGGGACTCGAACTGTTACAGAAATCATTCAGAATTTGCAAGTGAGAGCATGATTAATGGAAAACGATTTAATTTAAGTAATTATAGTTTAATGTATTTTCCTATTATTAATGATAAATATATATTTTTCAGAAGCAATGATTTTGGGGCAGGTTCTCTGGAAGGTTGGCTTAGGACGGCGTGGGTTTATACAGCTATGACAGATTATCCCACACCGTCCAATTTCCTCAATCCCTTGCCAGCATATCCCATAAAAAAGGTACCAATTTACACTTTTTAAATGTTTTTTTTAAGGAAAATGTTTTTTTTTTTCAGTGATTCACTTCTATCTGTTTGGTTACATATTTCGGATATTGTTTCTTTGTTGCTGTCGAAAGAACAAACTTCAGATTCATTGCTAAAATCGTCAGTCCTATCTTAGCAAAGTACTGGTTGCAAATAATTTGTTTAACTTCGTTTGACTAAAGGATCGTGATTTGATAAAATAGTCCCGGTTATATTTTAAAAATTGTGAATTTTGTCTCATATTTGATCAAAAAGAGCAATTATTCAATGCATGTGATTATATCACATACTTTTTACCAAAAAGAACTTCTTGAAACATGTGGTGGAGTGCCTTTCAAGTTGTGATGATAGCGACGATGAAATGGAATATGAAGATTTTTAGTGATAAAAATAAGAATTATAGATTACATAAATAATTCAAAAAAATCCTAGTTCTTCATAAATAATTCATGGTCTTAAATAATAATAATTATTACTTGTAGGGTTTCCTCATTTATTATATTGTTGATTGAAAGAGAGAAGCGAGAAGGGAAGGGGGATTGAAATTGTTAAGATATTATTATTGAGTTGATTTGTTTCTTTTTAGATGTGTGAAGCAATAGATAGGGAAAAGAACGATAGATTGGGGAAGTTGTATGCAGCAGCTAGTGTGTACTACAACTATACAGGCACTGCAACGTGTTTCGATTTGGATGACGATTCAGATCCTCACGATCTTGGAGGATGGCAATGGCAGGTAACTTCTAATTAAATTTCTACCATTTCTTTCGAAAATAATAATAATAGTTTTTTTTTTTTTTGCCGGCTATAATAATATATTATATCGAAATAACGTATATATATATATATTTATTTATTTATTTATAGATATAGTCTATAGATATGCTAAATAATGGTAGGATCCAAGAAAAACAGAACAGAACCACGTGACAGCTTCACGCGTTAACGGTGGTTATTCCAACGTTATTGACTAATATTGTGTTTTAATTTTACATAACCCCGTGAGCGGGTTCCATAATTTTTTGGGGTTTAATCTTATAAATTTTAATTATTATAATTAAATGATTAGTTGTTAAATTATTATAGTTAACTTTTTTAGTTAGTGTTTCTGTCGTTTTCTTTTTTTTTTTTTCAAAATGTTCGTGGACTAGTATTTTAGTAGGTGCATTGTACATAATAAGTATAAGTGTTATATAATTAAATTAATAATAAATATAATATAGATAAAGATAAGAAAATAATGGTTTGGAGTAATTGAAAGAATTTTCTTTGTTCATTACCGAGCTAGCATATGAAATGTACCTAGAGCAGTGAAAAGGGAGGGAATATTGAGAATATTTAATTTATAAAAATGGAGAAGATGAGATATTTACACTCTTATTTGCATTTTATTTATAATATTAAGGTATTTCAAATTTTGGAAAAATGCTCTTTTCCTTTTTTGTAAAATTGTGAATGGTCAGTTTTTGCCTCTGAATTATAAAACCATCACCTTTCATCTAACTCTAATAAATTACTATACAATTACTTGGTTATCCCTCCTCAAAATCTTAATTTCACTCCTATAAAAGCTTTTCAACTATGAACGCTCATGAGGTTTTTAAAAGGAAAACGAAAAGTATTCTTTTAATTTGTGGACCAATTAAGAAGTACCAGTCCAATAGCTTTGGACAAAAAGAAAGCTATACTATAATCTTGCCTTCCAGACCAATAATAATAGACCCATTTGTTTACAAGCTGAGCAGGCCCAGCATGTATAGCTCTATCCACACACTTATAATTAAAAATTATATAATAAATAAACATTTTTAATATATAACTCATATTCTAATTAAAATATATATGTATATATATAAATTTTATTTTAGATTCATAACAAATATTGGAAATTAGTTTCTGAATAAATATAAAACAAAATAGTGTAAAAGAAGAAGGCGGTTATAAGATTAAATGTACACTTAAACATAGAATGTGAGTAATTTAAAATAATTGAAAGAGTTTTTTTTTTAACTAATTTACAAGGACAACGTGTGTGAAATGCATATAATATACATAAAAAGATGTAGTTTTGTGCATGCAGGCGTGTACAGAGATGATAATGCCCGTAGGTGGAAGCAATAAGCACAGCATCTTCCCAGAATATGAGTGGTCATACGAAGACAGAGCCTCTTCATGCCAATTTTTCTACAACGTTACGCCAAGACCACACTGGATTACCACTGAGTTTGGTGGCCATGTGGGTGTTAACCTATGATTCCATTTTAGTTTTTAACACCACTGCATGTTCATCCATTATGTTTTCTGCAGGCTATTCAGACAGTTCTGAAAAGGTCTGCAAGCAACATTATATTCTTTAATGGTCTAAGAGATCCTTGGAGTGGTGGAGGGTATAACATGTCATCTCTTCTTTTTTAATTACTATAATTTCAATAATGCTAACCCCAGATTAAAAAACCACACTTTTTATGAATTTGGTTGCAGGGTGTTAAAGAATATATCAAAAACAATAGTTGCTATAGTTGAAAAAAGAGGTTAGTACCAAACTATGTAATTTGTGGTTTAGTTTTCCTTTCTTTGCATTTTCCCATTGTATTTATTTGGACATTTTGTGAGCAGGAGCTCATCATGTAGACCTAAGGTACTCTACTAAGGAAGATCCAAAGTGGCTTAAAGATGTAAGGAGACAGGAGGTAAAGATCATAGCAAGTTGGATCTCACAATACTATCAAGACCTACACTCCAATAACTAAGCCTTCTTCTCATTTTTTGGGCATCTTTGGAGGCACTGCAATTATTGTCAAATGAAATAGATGTAATAGTAACTTCTATCAAGTGCTTCTGAGTCATAAAAACGTTGCTCATTTTCCACAGTAGTTGATTTTTGCATTCTTGGGCTCCTTCATCCCAATGCCTACACTCCATATTATAAGCTTTATCTGATTACAATATTCTTTTACTCAATCGATTAAAACAACAACGATAAAAGTAGCAAAAATGTTTAATGTCCTATTGTTAAATCTGATAACTATCCATTCACTGTAGGACTGCATCTAGTTAATTTAAAAAATGTAAAAGTGAAAAGAACACTAGCCCCTGAAGAAAATGACACCATCTTATGGTCAAGAGAGTCAAATTAAGAGGGTGGTCCAATCCAAAACCTTGAAAGGAAAATTGTCCTTGGCGCATGCCTTAGATAATTGTGGTCCATCTCATAAAGTATGCCCCAGTTTAATGGTCCTATAGATAGACCTAAAGCTTATGAGGAGAGTTAATAAGGGTCCAAATTAATTACCCAAGACCCCATCTCCACTTAGGTAGAGTGATTCAAAGATGACGTAAATAAAATGTGGAACAGCCACATCAACAGTACTATTATAGATCCCAAAGGCAGCCATAAATAATTTTTGCTTCAAATAAAAGTGAACAAGAACAACAGTAAAGACCAAACTGGTCAAAGAGCTAGGCTTATTCAGAACAGTAGTTTACACTTCTACCTTGTCTGCCATCTTTACTGCAACTTGTTTACATTGTTTGAAACCTCAATCCTGAATAATGATAAGGAAGGCTCTCAAAATAAATACCTTCAAAGTCTAATTAATTTGGAATAGGAATCTTAACCTTGAATCATTAGTTAACTTGTGATTTTGTAAGATTGATGAGTACACTCTAAAATGTCCCAAACATCAAACATGAAAATTGCAGTGACAATTAGTGATTAAGGTCTAATGTTAATTGTAGTGAGTAGATGATAATAGACTTGAAAATAATAAGACACGCCGTCTTTCATTTAGTCTCTTAAATCTGTTGTTGACTTTCATTGTTCAAAAGTTAGGCCAAGATTAACATTTTTTTAACTTACTGATAAGACATTGTGGTCGCAAAGCTGCACTTTTTCACAAACTTTTTAATAAGTGATACATGATTAAACATTAATTTAAATCAATTTAGTATTATATTAAAATTCAAAAAGAAAATCTCCAATTCAATTTCAAAAACTAACAATGTACCATATTTACACATGGGGATAATTGCATATCAGTTCAGTATCCCTATTAATTAAAAGACCTAAAACGAAAAATGCTACCTTCCAAATCTAAAGGTATACCAATTTCATAGTGATAATAAATAAGGACAACGTTAAAGATTATGCTACCATTAGCAATGGTAAAATATCTTTTTAGCAAGAGAAAAGGGAGGAGGGTTGGTTAGGGCCTAGTGGGCCACTGTATTGGGCCTGCTAATAAGTCAAAATGGTGGTGGAATGGTCCCAAGTCTAGATCCACCCCTCTACTTTCTTCCACAGACCTACACAAATCACGTGGCACGTGCCGTTTACCCGATTCCATCACCACTCTGTGCAACTCCATCTTTTGTTGCAGTTTTCACACCCCACAACTGAAGCAGATAAAGAAAATGCTCCTTGCCAGCCATAAAATGGTAAAAAAAGAATAAAGAGAGTTTGACAAATTGGGAAGAAGAATGCCAGAGTGGGCCCACTTTCATTTACACATTGACATTGTGGGCCACAGCCCACCACGCATGCCTTCCCTGACGGGTGAGAAAATTAATTCACACAAGCCACAACAAATAGCTGACGAGGCATTTTCTACCCACACTATTTGTATTTCATTCTGTGTGTTTCTTCATATGTGGAGCCTCTTACTTTTCTGTTTTACTATTTTTGCCTAAACATTTCTTCTCCGGATGATAAAACCACGTTTTTTTTTCTCTTATGTCTGTGTTTATGTTTAGCTTAGATTGAGTATTTCATAATTAACTTTAATTTGACGTTAAAAGTCAAAATAATAACTAATTACATATAAATTTCTGTGTATATATAATATGAGTGTTTGAATTGTGAGGTTCTTTAATGTTTTGAGAGGTTGCTTCTGATTCTGATACACTTATTTGCTTGGAAACTGTTACTAGCTGTTTATTTAATTCATTGAACAGCTAGATTATTATGCACAGTATCTATACGTAAGATGGTTTCTTGCTGAAGCTAGGCATAGCCTGTGTTTTGCATTAGATTGTAGCCCAGTGATTAATTCATTCGTGCCAGATATTCATCCCTTTTGGACTCATCACAATCTTATTACGGAAATGGGGACCCCACATATACTGTTGTTTGATTCCAGATATTTTAAATTCTCAGGGCTCATACAAATTTAATATTACACATAAATTTCATATTTTAAGTCTTACAATCTGGTGATTATTTAATTAGTTCATGCTGATGCAACACCATCAAACTTCATGTTTTCATTTTGCTTCAAATGAGATCTGTTCATAGATAACTGCAAAAGCAAATCGGACGAATGGATCCTTGTCGAACCCTAGCACATTTTGATAATATTCAAATGAACAACATAAAAATTTATTTTTGTCCTATAGTATAATACTGGTTCTTCGTGTATCCGAAGGAGTTATTGCAACTACACATTAGAAAAGGAAAAGAAAAAGGAGTCGGTGTAGAGTGGGGGAACAGTGGATATGTTATGCCGGCATAAATATGACGTCATGCAAAAGAAGATTAGACTTGCATGCCTACAATTGAATGTTGTTAACCTATGATTAGTTAATAGTGATCTTTCTATAACTAAGCCAAATCATATGTGGGAAGACCACAAGTTTGAGCCACTCATTGCCACAAATAGATAGACCAAATATTGCATGATGAAACGCATTCTTGAAACAATGTTCAATGTTCTTAATTATGGCTAATTATCAACCCTATGAATCATCAATTTCCTAAGCATCATGCCAGCTTGCCATTTGGCGTGCTAAACCCCACTGGATTAGATATCTTGAAGGAGCAAAAATACAGAAAATTTATATTGCATGAGGGTAAGTCAGTGAATTATTGCATGGACTTACTGGAGTTTGACTTGATTATATATGGCTTTCAGCAACCTGTTTTGGCAATACTATATACAATGCTTTTGTTGGAGATAGAGGGTCACAACACAATATACAATTGATGCTTATGAGATCCTTGTACCATTTGGAACTTTAATATAGCCACATGCAAACATATTACTATATTTATAATGATTAACGTGGTAACTTCCAAGTGAGGTGCACTCCAATTGGCCCACTTAATTAAACCTTTAACTGCTGGCGTTTTAGCATATTCTAGACAGAAATTTGATCAATTAATCTGCACTTGTCTAACGGATATGCATGTGTGTTAGCAAAATTAGTGTCAATTCAAACTAATAATAAATAATAATTTGAATGTTAATAAAGTTGTTGACAAGTGTGCTATTTTATTCTGCCATAATCAAGCACAAGGTGGGTTTATATACACTAGAGTAGTTGTTTATTAATCTCTTTGTACGATAAACTCAAAGCATAGGATGCGTATCAAGATAATAGATTGCGTACATTGTTCTTGGCCTTTTGTTGACAAGTTGCTTTCGGAATTTATAACTGTTACAATGAACTAAGCATTACAATCTGGAACAGTCTCTCAGATCTCCTGCATGAGACAAATATTTAGTTAAACCAATCATAACATCTCTTTCACGAAACCTTCCTCACTTTCTTTGGATTAGCCAAACGAACAAATTAAATCAACACAAATTTCAGCTTTATATATGTAAAAATGTTGGCTTACTCACATCTCGATTATTTATACGAAATACCATCTTCAACATTCACTACAAGAAAATAATTATTTAAAAACTAATATTTAAAAATGAACAAATTAAATCAACACAAATTTCAGCTTTATATATGTAAAAATGTTGGTTTACTCGCCATCTTGATTATTTATAAGAAATACCATCATCAACATTCATTACAAGAAAATAATTATTTAAAAATTAATATTTAGCTAACAAATGAAATAGTTGCTAATTGTGACCAAAATAGTCACCAAATTAAATTTTGGTTGCTAAATAACTATAAAATAGAAGTAATGATTGAATTTAGTGACCAATTAAGTCAAATAATTGGTATCTAACATTAGATACTAAGATTTTAGTGACCTATGCCATTAGATTCTAAATTAGTATCTAATTAAGTTAGAGACTAATTTAGAATCTAATGACGTAGGTCACTAAAACCTTGGTAGCTAATGTTAGATACAAATTATTTGACCTAATTGGTTACTAAATTCAATCATTATTTCTATTTTGTAGTTATTTAGCAACCAAAATCTATTTTGATAACTATTTTGGTCACAATTAGTAACCATTTCATTTAGTAACTAAAAATTGGTTTCTAAACAACTTTTTTCTTGTAGTGATTGTGTGATATATTTGAGTGATATAAAATTGTTTGTGATTAAGAATGTGATAAGAAGATCCATCTTTAAATTTGTATTTGTTGAAAAATATAAACAACTTTCAGTTAAAGAATACCTCATGTTTCTAGAGAAAGGAAAAAGGCAGAAGTGATTTCTAGGAAAATCTTGCACATAAATGTTTTATGTTATTTTCATTTTACAAGAATCATAATTGTATTACTTTGTAGTAATATTTACTATTTGAATTATTTTTTGGTAGTGATTAGTAAATTAATTATCAACACAGCGTGTTAATTAATGATTAACTTATTAATTGAATAATGTGTTTTGAAGTCTTATGTTACGTTTGACTAGACTTTAATACTTAACTTATTTGACTGCTTCGAAAACCTAGTTGCAAAAGTGTTTATGTCATCAGTTTATAAAATTATGTGAACGCTGTTTAATGTACCGTTTGAAACTTTATATGTTTGCAGTTTTGTACTAGCAGTTTGGCAATATATTAACTTTCATAGGTCTAGCAAAAATTAAATAACCAGAGACATATTTAACTCATGACAATTTGTTTTTGCTGTAATTTATAGTTCTTTTAATACATCAATGTATATATTGTGAGTTAAATTTGTGTTTTGTTTTCCATGTGCCTGTTCCTACCCCACTTTCCTTAAATACCTCGTGGGGGTTGTCTTGTGTCACAGTTTCCCCTGAAATTAACTATTGGCATTGCCCATGACAAAAACTATTGACCTTTTGTGCAGAGTCATATACTACACACCACACTCAAGCAACTGGCATGGCAGATTCCCACCAAGTCCTGTGTCTTAATTTCTTCTTGGTCAATGATTCCAGCAATTAGCCGACCAACATCTTTCGGACGGTTTTCTTTATACAAAATAATTCTGATAATAATTTTTCTCTCTTTATATTTCTCAATCAATTTCATAAATAATTATATATCATATTTTTATCCCTGTATTCTCTTTTTCTGTCCTTTTTATTATGTAAATAGTTGGAGAAATAATATTTTAAGATGACATTGAAATTTCCATGTAAGCATGTATCATCATTTACAGGACCCGCAATTTTGATGGTCCCTTCTGGGAATTAATTGCACGATGCATTTCTGGTTTATGGGACCGTCGCATCCAAGGTTTCGTGACATGACACTGAGCATTAAGAAGTGTGCATTATTTTCTGATAGAATAAAGCCTCATTGACATTTAATTATGTTAACGTAAAAAAAAATTCCTTAAAAATGAGCAATAGTTCTAATTTTTTATGAATAACTAAACACACTAACGATAGATAACTTTTCTGATTTTTTTATTAGCAATAAAAAATTTAATATATAAAGAAACAGGTTTGAATTTACAACTCTTGTACCCAGAAATCGTATATAAATAATAAAATAGACTAGAGACAACCTTTATAATCTCTACATTCTCGTTATACTCAATTCATAAAGTTTTTTCGTAACACTGTTATTCATTACACGACTTTTATGAGACATTTTCCTGTAAGAAAAATAATAATAAAAATTAGTAAAGATTATCAATTATAGTCTGCAACTAAGTTTTAAAGTCTTAAAATATATTATATATAAATCGAAAATATGAATTATAAAACTAATTTATCTGAAATAATGAAATTTTTTGTAGAAGAATTTAAGTAAAAAAAAAAAAGATTTAAGAGGAAAACATTAACGATATACTCATTTATTTTATTCTATTGTCAGGGTTCCACCTTTGTGATATATGTTTCTTCATACCTCATATGTATTTTCTTATTGTCAATCTATATCCCATCAAGCTTCCTCGCAAGTTTCACTGCATTATGTACTTTCATACATCTCATAAATCTGAACCTTTACCTTTACTAACTAGGTTTCCTTGATACGAAGATTTCCTACGCACTCTCTCTACTTTTGAAAAATTCTCCATAATTGATTGAAAAGTGTGAAAAAAAAAATGATGCCTGCTTATTTCGTAAATACGTGCTTGCTTGATTCCCTCAAACTACTTCTGTGAGTTTTAGAATGGGAAGTAGAAATGTCCATGATAGACCCCAAGAGAAAAAATTAATTTGAAAAATTAAAATAAAATAAAAAAAAGAACACTCAACAACTTTTTTTTTATCATAGGTGTGTACCCAACACATTTATATACTTAAACTAAACAAATGAGTTAAACCTTTTGCAGGACCAAAAAGGGTGTCTGAATCTACCTGGAAACTGAGGTGGGTTTTGTCTCCAACTCAGAGAAAAGACATAATCTAACTAAGGAAATTATTATATATAGAATACAAATATGTATAAAAAAAATAAACATGAGTAGACAACAATAGGACCATATAATAGGTAGAGAGAGAGAGAGAGAGTGCGTTTGTGATTATGTGTATGAGAGATATGCGAGGTGAGGATTGAAACACGACTATGATGCAGGATTTGTATCTTCTCTAATTGGACAAATCAAATCTCATTACAACTTTGCTTATTGGAAAGGAGAGGAGAAAGTTATTATGTGTGGAAATTAAATTTTACTCCTCCCATGCCTTTGTCTGTTTGTGCTGTTTTCTTCTCTTCCCTGTGTCCATGACGCATTCAATTTGATGTATAGCTTCCTTAATTTGAAAACCAGGAATGGCCAAGCACCAATAATGAAGTCATGCACGTGACACAACACTATTATTTCATTATCTTCAACATAATACATTTTCAAGAAGACTTGAAATGAATCAGACCTATATTCATTTACATTCATATACATGCCCACCATTCAGATTCAACACACAAGTTGTGGAGGACGAACGTGGACTACTCTACGTTAGTTTTTCCCTCCATCCATGCCAGAATTTATAGGCACACACCAACCAAACACATATATAAAAAACCATTATTATTTTGTCCATTACTAAATTGTTACCTTTTTAGTAAACATTAAGAAAAATAAAATATAAAACATATCTTTGTAAGTTGTAACCTTCGCATTATATTGAAAGTATAAGTTAATATCAGCAAAAACAACATATTTAAAGCAAAAAGGAGGTTGATAAGTTGATTACTAGATATAACATTAGTTATAATGATGGTAAGAAAGATGAAATAAAAAATGGTACGAAAATAAAATGGAATTAAATAAGATCTGAATGATGATGAGTGGTTAGTGAATGAGGCTAGGAGGAGTGGTGAGGGTTGGAGAGAAAGGGTCCCATCACTTGATTTGTAAGCCAATTTACTAACATGGGATGTCCCTAATTACACCAAATTATTCACCTGTACTCTCCAATCTCTCTCTCATCCTCATAAACATACATGTTCGGTCCAATTCAGTAATTATCTCATTTTAAAAATCTTACCATGTCTCACTTTGAACTCATACAATACAAGTGTACAACTTCTGCGATCTCATCACACACACTTTCATTATCATTCCATTTAACAGAAAAAAAGCAACAATCCTAATAACACTACCAAGTTCACACGGAAACAAATAAAAAAAAAACGTTAATTTAAAAAGAAACCGAAAAACAGCATCGAAATTCGAAACAGCTCAAAAAAAGACTGTCTTTTTATTATTTTTCTTCTTCTTCATATAGTAACGCACTTGGCACATTACATAACCTTAAAGTACTCTCGTACTCTCTCTCTTTCTCTCTCTCTCTCTCATTGTCATATCTTTGCTAGGTCCATCAAACAGGCAGTGATTCCCCCAGCTTCCACATCAAATGAACCCATAATCATCATCATCACCACGCCTCTTCTCTTCTCTTCTCTTTTTTTTTTCCTCTCTTTGCAGCTCTCAATGTCGATAAATCACTACGCACCAGAAGCCAGACTATACTGGAGCCAGCAACAACAACCCGCCACGTGGCTGGAAAACTCTCACACTCCTCGTTTCAACCTGAACGACAACCAGGAGGAGGTGGAGGAGGAGGAGGAGGAGGTGGCGGCGGCAGCGGCGGAGAAGGGTGGTGGTGGTGGGGCGGCGGAAGAGGAGGAGAAGGAAGCGATGTTCGAGAAGCCGCTGACGCCGAGCGACGTGGGGAAGCTGAACCGGTTGGTGATCCCGAAACAGCACGCGGAGAAGCACTTCCCGCTGGAGTCGTCGTCGTCGTCGTCGTGCGGTGACAGCGCGAAGGGTGTGTTACTGAGTTTCGAGGACGAGGTCGGGAAGTGCTGGCGTTTCCGTTACTCTTATTGGAACAGTAGCCAGAGTTACGTTTTGACGAAAGGATGGAGCCGTTACGTGAAGGACAAACGCCTCCACGCAGGCGACGTCGTTTTCTTCCACAGACACCGAAGCCATCCTCAACGCTTCTTCATCAGCTCGACCCGCCGCCAAGCCAACCCCCCGGCTCACGTTACCTCGACCGCCACACCCTCCTTCTACTCTGCGCACCCTTATCCTGCGCATCACCTCCCTTTCCCATACCAACCTCAGTCTCTTCATGCAGCACCAGGTACGTCATGGTCTGTGTGTTTCATTTATTGTGGTTTGAATTATTCATTCATTGGTGGGAAGAAATGTTGTTTGCGTAGAGAAGTGGGTGTGTGTCGCGTGAGGAGCACGCTCGTAAAGGTGGTGAAAAATAGGATTGGTGTTGTTAATTAGGAGATGTGTTTTGTTGGGTTGGTGGGGCGGAATTTGAAAATGGTATGGTAGGAGTAGCATATGGTTAAAAGAATTGATTGGAACATGAAATGTGTATGATTAAAGCTTGGGCATTTGCACGTGTTGTAATGTTTTTTACTTACAGGTGGAGGGTCCCAAGGACAGAACCAAACGACACCGGGAGGGAACAGTTCAGGTGGCAGGGTGCTGAGGCTGTTTGGGGTCAACATGGAATGCCAACCTCATAATGATTCCCAAAACTCCACGCCACAATGCTCTTACACTCTCTCCCACCACCACTTACACCGTCAAACCTCTTACTCTTCTTCTTCTTCTTCAAACCCTCACCATCACATGCTACGTCAACAACCATAATACAATTACTATCTCTTCGCTTTCTTAGATTCTCTCTCTCTGCCCTTAATTAATTTTAGTCAATCGCCCTGTCATTAACATCAACTCGTGAAAGGAACCCCTCCTTATTATAAGTATATTTAGGTTGACGTTGAAGATTATAGACGATCTTTCTTGTCTTCAATTAGGGGATGCATGCAAATGGAAATGCCTTTTTATTCGTTTTACCGGATCTTCTTGTTCCCTGTCACTCGAGCATATTTATTTTATTTTAAACCAAGCTGTGAATGCCAGATGGATCATTCCACATCATCTTTTCTATCTACTTTGCCTCTTATTATTATACAACAAACAAATATAGAATATACATTGACACACTTTAAATGTCACCAAATTACAGTTTTTTTCCATACGGTATTTTTTTTTTTTAATTTTTACGATAATCACCTTAAAAATTCATGTTAATTTGACTTTTTATTGATTGATAGTGCGAGATTTTTACAATGACGATGCATAAAAATTACACTCGTTACATAACATTAAAAGGCAGAATGGGAAAGCTCTACATACTATATTATATACGAAAACTAAAATTAAATTGAGTCATGTGGATTGTCTTCGATTCATTTAATTGATTCTGCATCTTGGATTAACATGGATAGAAAACTACTGTTGGTTTCCTTTTACCCCGACAGAGTCAGCTTTATTCTCTATTTAATTGAAAACACCGTTCTCTCTCTACTATTAAGTGGTGAAGGGCAACGAATGCAAACAGATTAATCGTGGACGATAATTTATTGGGTTCTCATTTGTTTTTTGGTTACGTGGTGATGAGGTCTACCAACCGATAGACATACAGTTGGAAGTTTGAAGCATGGAAAGAACGGATTATAATATAATTTAATATATCCGAAAGAAAACCTTTTAATTATGTTGCATCATTAAACATAACGAATGCCGTGGATTACCTTTCCGACATATATATGGTTGAGAAGTCCATCCAAAACTTTCTTAAAGCAAACCCAAAATCTGCAACACATGGAAGTCAACTAACTATGTTAGCCTTTCCATTGTGACGAAGCTGTTCTAATTAGTGTCTCTTCGAGTCACACTCGAGTAGTTTAGCCCACTGCAGAATCCTGAATTTATGGGATTACTTCCTTCGTACATATTTTGGTTTCCGGGAAAAATTTTCTATTGATTCTTTAAACAATCTTCTACATAACTTTTCACGTACAAAAAGTTTTTACCCAAACGTTGATACCACATTTTTAATGGCACGAAATTAACCATTAAAAATGTATTAATTGAGTTGCTAACTTCCGAGTCCTCAGGAAAAACACTCATCGGAAAAACAGTCGAAAAGTATACACTTTACACAAACATACACTCAATACGTGCTGGAAAAATAAAACATGCACATGATAAATCAATGAAAATCAAACAAATGTTTTGAATTAACTCAATTTTTTACATAAACTAATCAACTCCTTTCTTTTCCTTACATTCCTCTCTTTTCTTCTTCATAAAATCAATGGCACGTCTTACTCTTTATGGGTATGTGTCATAACTATTTAAATGTTTTCAACTATAGTGGAAAAAAAAGTAGGAATTAACATAATGTGTCGATGCGTGATTGCAACAGGATGTCAACCAGAAGAGCAATCACCAAGGACAACGATAGGTGGATGCGACATCTCATAATTGATCCAATTAACCCACTTGTCAGGTTCCCCTCAAACCCTGCCTAAAAGGGAAAGGGAAAGGGAAATGAAGGTGGGAGGGGCAGAAATAAAAATGATAGAAAAACTAGAAGGGAGAAAAAGAAACGAATCCCTGATTTTCTTACCAAACTTTCACACCAGAAGAGTAGCAATGAGTAAACCCGAAGGTGGAGAGTAGTGATGGGAAAAGAAAAGAGACTGCAGCCAGAGGGCAGATTCAGAAGGTAAGGTATGGAGAGGTTTTGATGGGCCCACTGAGATAGCTAGGTGACGTCATCCCAGTGCTAAATGGAGAATTTTAGGTCATTGGAAATCAGAAATGAGGAATCAATTTGCTACTGTTCGGATTCTGCCTCAAGATTTTCACAAGGGCTCATCATAGGGAGGTAAGGTATGGTGCCACAGATGGTGTGCTGTTATTTGGCATTGGTGGGTATAATGGGTGGGTGGGTGGACTTGACTTGATAGATAACACAGCCAAAGACGTACTACTAAGCCCACTCCTCTACTTAAGCAACACAAACCACATGCTATGTGCTTCCACCTCTTAGTAGTGGTGGTACTCACATCTCAACTTAGCATATATTATATGGATCCTGCTTATCTTAAATGTTGGTAAAATAAGTAATCTCAAACAAACAACAAAACCCTTATTCCACAAGGTATGTAATTTCAACCATCCATAACAAATTATGACTGTATCATCAACAACTAATATTACTTATTTTAGATAAGCTATATCCATGTTATATGTGCAGATATATATTAGCTGCTAGAGCCTACAGGAATGATCATCATTCCAAGGGGGATATTTTGGATTTTGCTTCCTAAGACCTGATATTTCAAATTTTGTTTCCGTTGCAAACTTTCAGGTAGAAATATCTGATGACGCATTTATTTGGGGAAGCTGAAGACAAATAAATTTGTGCACGTCAACAGACCATGGTCCCCCCGCCCCCCCCCCGCCC
>Ga0209700_101838_pt1 | contig 43975 bp, 26 predicted proteins | sample SiratroredBW_FD_187528 | JGI IMG/M metagenome (GOLD analysis project Ga0209700, IMG submission 187528) | Root nodule microbial communities of legume samples collected from California, USA - Siratro red BW (SPAdes) (version 2) | ecosystem: Host-associated > Plants > Roots > Nodule | place: USA... | reverse complement strand
GAGGATCCTGTGTATCAGAAACATGTCTGAAGTATTCCGCTTGAAGGTTCTTTCTATTTATGAATTTCAGTTCTTTCCTTTTATGTATGGTTGTTCCTACTGTTATGCATACTGGTTATGGTTAGGTTGGGAAAGGAGTAGGCAAGAGGCCGAAGAAGTACCGGTAAGCCGTGAAAGTATGCATGATTGTTAGGAGTAGTTATACATGACTGGTGAGGTTGATATACATAACTGGAGAGATACCCCCGAGTGGAATCAGAGCCTAACTGATAGCCAGAAAAATGTGTCTCAATCCAAAAGTCCGGGTGCATTATGTTTGTATTTATGATGAGTAAGTAGAGAGAGAGAGGAACACCAAACTATGGATTACCCCTCTACGTCTACACCTACATGTACAAAAGATATCCCTATCACTTAAATGCCTTAAATAACATTTAATATACAATGATAACATTATCTTTTTATCTATATCAAATTATTGACAATACCACATGAGAACACTCAGCCCTGATCCCAAAATGACCTATAAATATATATTGATATTTCAGGAAGTACTCACTTAATCTTATATTTATTCACTTATTTTTATGCTTTTACTGACTTGAGTATCGGAGAATCTTCTACAGGCCGATCTTCACTCGGTATTTTCTTAAAGTCAATCCTATTCTACCTCAAAAGATTGTAGTCTATTTTCAGTAAAAACATTGAGTATTTGGAAAAAAATGGTTGTGAAGAATTTTAAATCACATAAACTTATATACTTATATGAAGGGATTTAAAATGTGTTTTTAAATATTTTTCAAACTTTCTTGCAAAGAGAGAAACCAAATACATTGTTTGAGGACAATTTTGACTTACCATTGTTTTACTATCTTTTTTAATTAATTATATGACTATTCTTTTAAAGTTTTATTTGACTTTTGAGAAACAAATTTAACTGTGAATAGAAAATGTTTTGATAATGATATTGTGAAGATGTTAATATTCAAGAAGCATGGTATGATACACATTTTATTTAAGGTATTTGACAGTCTTAAAATCAAGGTATTAACAAGAATCTTAATTTAAGACATTACATCCAATCTTAAATTTAACTAAGGAAAATTGTTTTTGAAAGTTAAAAACATGTGAAAAAAAAGTTTTAAGTTTGTTTTAATTGATTAGGATTTTATGTACCTATTAAACTGTTTTTTTATATGTTTTAAAACAAGATAACCAATTAAATCTTAAATTTAACTAAGGAAAATTGTTTTTGGAAGTTAAAAACATGTAAAAAAAAGGTTTTAAGTTTGTTTTAATTGATTAGGATTTTATGTATCGATCAACCTGTTTTTGATATGTTTTAAAACAAGATAACCAATTAGCTTTGTTAGCCGAAAAGAAAAAAAAATGTCTTTCAGAATAATTGATTAACTTCTTTAATAATGAATTAACTTTGTTTTAAGTTGTTTTTTAAAATAAATGAAAAGTTGAAATAATTGATCTTATCATTTTAATTGATTTTTAATTTTACTGAGAATAATCAATTATTAACTTAGGATAATCGATTAAATATTTATAAATTAAATCAGCATTTTAAGAACTTTATGAATAAAAAAATTTTACTTTTTCATACATTTGATAATACATTGAAAAGCAAATTGACAAATGTTTATAGAGATCATTTGAGTTGTTCAAGAATGTTTTCAAGATTGTTTAAGAAATTCTTTCAGAAAAAGATGCGCTGAATTTTTTTGTATAGCTTCTACACTTGTTTTATGGTAATGTTTTTCTTTTTCTGAGTTACTAAAGTGTTCTAGTTTATATATTCTTGAGTGTTGAAGGGTTGATTTTGTTTATTTTCTCTTGATATGATCTAAAAGTAAGATATATCCTCTTGTTTGTATCTTAGAGTTAATCTTGTGATATTTTTTTTATCTTGTATATATTTTGCTTATATTGAGTGTTTAAAGATAATAGATTCTAATTATGTGGAATAATTTATTACATAAATACGTATAAATTCTTGTGTCATCTCTATTTCTTTTTCTATCTCTTTTATTTATATTTTTGTTAATAAATTCACAACTCAATTACATTCAGTTTTTAAATAAGAACAATTTTGAAAGATAAGAACAATTTTTCAGAACAAAAATAAAGATAGAGTCAATCTCTTCAAAAAGATTTCAAAACCAAATCACTCATTCTTAGTTTAACTTAACCTCAAATTATTTTCTAAAATTGTATATAAGCTTCTATAAACAAATCCCTCTCATCCAGCATTTTTGGTTGCTCGGTCAATAGTAAGTGAATGCTCAATTTCTCTTATTTAGAACCATAAACAAATAAAGAAGAAAATAGAATGAATCACCCAATTGGGTGATGGGTGAGTATTAAAAAGAAGAGGGAACAGTTTCATATTCAGACCATCAAAACCTGGCTCATGGAATCAATTCAATGAATGACAAGGGCAGGTTGAGGTCCACCCCATACTTTGGGAGAGTGGTCCTCATAAGTCTCATAACATTGTTAGAACACTGGTCCCCATTAACAAAATATCAAAACATTGCCACAAGAGACAGTACAAGGAGAAGGGTTCATAAGGCTGCCAACAACTCATGCAGCTAAGTTCTGTCAAGGTCCTTCAGCAAGAGTAGTACTGCAATAAGTATGTGTTGCACATGACTAAAAACAAATCGCAAAGTTAGGTGAAAACAAAAGAAAAAAATATCAACATAGCCTTGTGTTATTTATTTAAAAAAAAGTCGAGAACAAATTTCATCATTGAAATGACCCTTATGAAGAAACTGTGAGAATTCTTTTGCATCATTTATCTGCTACATTATAAGGCCAAAGCCAGATTATGTTACATGTTGGTTATTTGTCATGTGATCAAAACGCACGTGCTATCATGAATCACTCGTTAATGTGAGTGTTCTGGTTGTTGGATACCATTTTGTTTCCTTAATTTGTTGCATTATTGCTTCCAATTTTGCTTCTGAACACACGTACATAACTATAGATATGTAACACAAACGTAGAGGTAAAAAGTCTTTTGACTCAAAAAGATAATTGAAACTCATGCTTGAAGAGAGAAACAAAGCCCCACCCTCTTTTTCTTCTTTCTTTGAGGCGTGGAAAATGATTAAGGATAGAGGGGTAACTGTTGAAGTGCCCCACCATGGAAAAATAAAAATTAAAGGGTCAAACTAGAAAAGAAAAAGATAAAAGGTTTTTGAGACTAGAAAAGTGGGTTGCTTGTTCTTCCCATACTTTTTCTAGCTGGTAGATTCTCTCCAACATCTAGCTGGGAGTCCATTCAGTGGCAAGGGGAATGGACCATACTGAATTCCACACTTGGATCCTACCACTTCCCACCTGCACACAAACACAAAGCCTCTCAGTAATCACATATGACATACATATATACTAGCATGGTCAGAATCCTATCTATATAAGATCTACCTTTTCTAACTTTCTCTAAGTTATAGATGCATTTATGCACATGGTGTTACTAACATACTCATTTTCTTTTGTTTTCAATGTTGGTAGAATTGGATTTCCAACTATTCAACCCTATAAGGGTATATGTTAAAATTAACACTTATGGTTCTCCTTTGTTCACAACTTGATCCATTTCCAAAAGCAGAAACTGTTGAAGCTTTTAGTTTAGTTCTTCTATAGTGCAATATAATAACAGTATAATTAGTTATACTATTATTAAACGTTGAACTTCATATACTGATAAAATTGTCCACTGGTGTAATGTATTCATGCATATAATCTTTATGTTAATGTTTTTTTTACTTCCATTTTATTCTTCATACCTTTTATTTTTTATAAATATATATATATATATAGATTAATTTATATTATATTCTACAATGAACAGGAACCACCAATTGTTTTGGAAAATTCAGCATTACTCTTTTCTGACAGACATACTTTACACTCAATGATGTCCAGTTCTGTCATGTGAGGAAACATTATTACCATGATATGTGTAATTCCTCAATCAGGATTCATGTAACTCAACCCTACCAGAAGAACGTGTTAGTTTCTGAGCTATTCCGAGTAGGGTCTCATCACCATGTTTGCTTTTAAGAAAAATGTATATTTCTACTTCTGCACACCCAGATTCTCTCATCATTCTTATTCTATATCTTTTTAATCTAACAATGTTTGTGGTTTTTTTTTCTTGTTACACTGTAATAACTATTTTAAAAGTAATGTAAAGAAAGTAATTACAACTACAATAATTAACAGTACATTTTGTTTCCCTAACAATGAATGCTATATATTCTCTTAACAGTCTTTATATGATTTAAAAGGTGTGTTTTTTTAATAACAGACGGTTTTATTTGTATTCACATTGAACAAAAAGTATTTTCATTTATGATAAAATATTTGGTAAAATTTTATATTTTATAATATAAATAAAAGCAAAAACTGCATGCATATATTATGCAAAAACTTTATATTTTCGTATTCACATTTTTAAATTTCGAAAATACTAATCGATTTTAGTGATAGTAAACTTAGCAGCATATATAATGGATAAATGAAAATTACTAATATAACCCTAAAGTTTTAAATATATTATAGGAAAATTTGTTAGGGCTCTTATTAATATTTCCTTTATTTTTAAATGATTAGTATTCATATAAACGGAACATCTTAACTTTTTTTCTATTATTTTGCACAGAATAAATTATTTGCAATAATTTTTTTTATGTGAAATCGAAATAAATAAATAAATTAGCAAAACTAAATACACATTCTCTATTCGACAAAGATTTTTATGATTTGTTTTCAGCATGATTATAAATGTTTAACTAAAAGATTTGGCTATACTTATAACTTAAAGTAACAAATTTATAATTATAATCAATATAAACTATCTATAGCTTTTTGTATTTTTAAAATTACACTTTCCTTCAGGTCTAGCTTTTCCCCTCCACTTTCAACATTATATATGTCTCTAGAAAATAAAATGAACATTAAGTCCGAGTTATGTTTGAAAATGATAGTCTGAGCGTTCAATTCAGAGTACAGAGACGAATCTATTTGGTGGAGTTTTGGGGGCAACTGCCCCCAGAAACTTTTTTTTTCTTCTTAATGTAATGTTTATGTATAAATATAAATGTCTTCATAAAACTCAGTATAAAAAGTCAATCTACAATAAGAGTATTTTCCCACAAATTTATATATATCAGTATTGGTCTCCAACATAAAACTTTTGAATCTGTCATAAGAAAAACATCATTTTATATGCCAAAGTTTGTATATCAAGAGTATGAAATAACAGTTAAACAATTAAAAATTAGTAATAATATATATTTTCCAAACACACTCATGTATGTGATGATTTGTGATATTGAAATTGATTTTGGTTGTTATTCAGATGGGCCCTTTAAGTCATTATTTTCCATGAGTTAGCATGTACTGCTATAGATGCTTTTAAGCTGTCTCTCCTTGGTGTTAATAATAATCCATATTCATTCCTCTCTCTTTCTTTGTTTTTAGCATATTCTTTTCTACTAATTAAGCAACAGTACCTAAATTTGGTGACCAAATGATGGATCATAATCAGTGTCTCCAGCTTGGCAAGCTCATTGCCAGGGCAGGCATGTACTCCACTACCAAATGGCATGAAAGTATTGGGCTTTGGTGCCACCTATTTAAACAAACAACAAAGATAAATAATTGTTCTACCTGTTTGAAAATGATGAAATGTCTTTTGCCGTACACAATGATAAAACTGGTTAATTAGCCTTATCCATGCACATATCATTACTTTTTTTTGTTGTTTTCTCATTTCAGCATACCTCAAACCTTGAAGGGTTGAATTTCTGAGGCTCTGGAAAATACTCAGGATTGTGGTGAATATTTCTGAATAGAGGCATCGCTTTCCACCCTTTTGGTATTAAGAATCCTGTGGTCAAATACCAAGTGAGTCATTCATTTATAAGACCATAAGTTTTCAAACGAATATGTTTTCACTTTAGACCTTTGCAGAATGTGGTTTTAAGAGCTCATAATAGTAGTCACTTTGCATGGTGCATTTTTGGACCCCCAAGAAAAAGTTTGAAATCTTGCATATAGGTTAAATATTCTTCTTACCCTTATACTCCACATCAGCTATTGCTTCTCTGAAAGGGAATGAAATAATGCTTGCCATTCTCAAACTCTCTAACACAACCTGACCAAGATCACAGTTTCCATTATTAGTCACTTGCAACAAATTAACTCAACACTTAAACAACTGGAATCAGCAGGAACTTATAACACGTTTACTTTTTATTTTCTTGGACCAATTGTGGATAAATAAGATGAAAGAACTTTTATAAAAGTGAAATATATATATAGTTGCTTTTAAGTTATCATAAAAAAACTTTTTTAGTTTATTTAAATAAAGATATGTAAAAAACGATATGTAAAGAATATGTAAAAAATATGACATTAACTTAATTGAATGGCCTAAATATTATCAAGAAACTTATTCAGCCTACCTTGTGAGTAATTCTCATGTTTCTAGTCTGATCCCAACTCAGTGGTATGTTACCTTCATTAGACTTGTGAATTGCCTTCTGCTCTGCCTGCAAAGCCAACATTACCACAAATTATAGTCATTATTACTAACACAAACATCACAATACTACACACCTTTTTCTCACAAAGAAGATAAGCTCAAGTTAAAGTTTCCTTTCTTTATACCTTTACTGACTCCAGAAGTTTCGGTTCATCATGCAGGTACTTTACAACCCATGTCATGGCACTGGCTGTGGTGTCCTGAGCAGCAAAAAGCACCCCAATAATGTTATCAGCAATTTGGTCATCAGATAACACTTCTCCTCCTTCACCTTTCCAATTCAATAGACAACTCAACAGATCCCTTTCGACCAACTTCTTCTCCTTCCTCTCACAAATTATATCGCTTATAATCTTCCCAAGTCTCTTTCTAGCCTACAAAGAACATATACACGTGTGTGTGAGTAGCTTTTCATACAACCCAGTTACAATTTTATGCTGAAACAAATTTTGAACAAATGCAACTAATGTGATCCTTATACAAAAACCTTGAACTTGTACTCAAAATCACGTCTCAACCTGTTTAAAACCTTCTGAATTTGTTGAAGGCAATTAGTATTACTTACCATCAGTGCTTTTTTGTACTGGGTTCCTGGAATGCAAGTTGGGAAGGAATTGTAACCAGCATCCACTATACGGTAATTCTTCTTTAGCTCCTCCCTCGAACGTGGCTCTAGATGGCCAAAAGTTGTGAGGATTCCAACTTCAAAAGAAATCTGCAAGCAAGCATTCAACGGTGGACCACTTATTAACTCTCATTACAATAAAAATATACATAAAAAATGCAGAAAAATGAGAGACTGACAGCAAGTCCTTGAATATGAATAATAATATAATAATCGATCCAATCATTCGTCCAATGTCAGTGAACTAGTTTAATATAAAAACAGCACATAACAACAATACATGTGTATATATAGTGTTGCAGGAAAATTGAACCTACCCTTTTCATTTCCTTAAACATGTTAATGACTAGGCCATCACCCCAAGAGTTCATGCCAGATAACACTAAGGCTTCAATATGGGGCACCAAGTTGCGAAGTGCTTCAAAAGAAAGTGACCTCTGAACAAGCTTCCTCAGACGAGTGTGGTAGTCTCCCTGGTGGAAGAACAAAGCATAAGGACCAATCAAACGCTCTTTGCTTTTGGGGTATGTTGGTTTGAACAAGTGAGCTTGAGTCACTAGCACAAAGCGTGCAGCCTCAGGGCTGATCAGCATCACGCAGGGACAACCCAAGATGTTGGTCTTAAATATTTCACCAAACCTAAAATCAAACATAATGTTTAGTCGGCTATTACATTCACAACTTCTTGCATGTCTGAATTCACACTTGAAATGTGAACAAATATAACTATTAACTTCTTAAAATTATATTCAAAACATTAAAAATCACATCCGAGTTGAAAAACGTACACTTTTTTCATGTTAAAGAAGAGGTGGTATAATGTAATGTAATATAATATGATATATTACATGCATGTGTGTGAAGTGGAAGTAGCATAGTGAGAAACCTTTTGTGTTTGGTGGAAAAGTAGACATTTGGGTCTTGGGAGTAGAGTTGGAGGGTTTCTCCTATGTACGGCCACCCCATTGAACCTGGAGGGAGCTTTGCGGTTGTTTGGTTCTGAGGTTTTCTTCTGGTCAGTTTTGGTAAGAACATGAATGAAAATAAGGTAAGCAAAATGACAACGATGTAAGCGAAAATTCCATCCATTGGTGGTGTTACTAGACTCTCTTGTTTGGAAAGTCAAAATGTTAGCCTTTTCTTATAAAAAATGGAAAAAGAAATAAGAATTGCAGAATAATTTGAGCTCTGCTAATTTGGAGTCATCAAGGGGGGAGAAGCAACCTTATATAGAACAATAACAGCACATTCTCGTATCCTTGGTGTTCATGTGGGACCGACCAAGTAAGGAGTTAACTTTATCAAGTTAGAAGTGAGACAAATGTGTATGAAACCTCTAATGTTAACGTAAATCATTTGTTTGGATGGGTGAGGAAAAGTGAGGGAGTGATAATTAAAAAAAAAAAAAAATTAGTTTAGAAAGTGAAATTGTTTATATTAAGATGAAATAGTTTTGGTGTTTGTATTATTTTGAAAGATGAAAAAGAGGGAGGTTATTGGAGTCTTGGTTGGTGGTGAGCAGGCTGTGGCATCCAGCTAAGGAACCAGATATGGAATTCTTAAGATCTCCGAGGCTCCACTTCAGTGCCTTCTACTTCCATCACCTTCATGCCCCCACCTATGATCCTTCTAGGACCCACTTACTTCTTCACTCAAATCACACTCAAAAACCATTTCAAACTTCTCTTGCCCCATCAAAAACCTATTTTCATCTTATTTTTCTTCTTTTTAATGAATTAAAACTCTGCATAAATAGAAGAAGAATTGGATTGATATCATATATATACAGCAATTATTCTTTTATAGTTATTTTATAACAATAATTTTGCTTGGAATCAAACTAACAATTTTGATTTTCATATCAGTTTTTAGATCCACTTGAAGAAAAAGGTATAGATGTTGATACTGTTCTTTCGATTCTATTTTTTTATTAGTTTAAACATCATAATTGATTTGATTATAACTTGTGGTCTATCTTATCTAATTCACATGATACTATAATGCCACCTACAATAACTCTTCGTTAGTATCGAAAAAAATTATTATATCACTTAATCGAATTATTTATCATTAAAAAGGTAATAAATATAATTGATATATATTTCAATGTATACAAAGTTTATATTTTTCTCTTAACAATTTTATTTTATATTAACAGTATATTTTTTAATCAAGATTAAACTTATATTATTTAATTAGGGGACACAATTTGTTGCCACTTGTAGTGGTGGTAAAAAAACTTTTCTTTAGTCTATTTAGATTTACTCAAATACTGTTAATAAATATTATAGAAGAGAAATAAACATATAGTAGGATCTTTTATGATATAAATGTAAAATTGAAATAAAATATTATTAATCAATTTTTAATTATTAATTATACAAGCAACATTTCAGCAAGTATTTTTTTAACGATTATGTATTGATATAAAGTAGTCACATTAATCAAGTGAAACAAATGATTTTGACTATTCTCATTTGAAATACAAATTTTAACATATTTTTATTTTCATATCCATTTATAAGGATTTTTACAATGTTGTTTTAATCAAGTTTTGGTTAAAAATAAATTTGAACCAACATAAAATTTATATTTGATTTGGTTTGGTTCGGCTTTAATATAAAAAAAAAATCAAATCAAACTAAATCAAATTTTGTAGTTTAGTTTGGATTAGTATTACAATTTTATTGTATTGTTTTTCTATTAATACGTGTATTTGGTATTATTAGTTTGACATGACAATTTAATGTTATATCATCATAAATCGTTTAATTTTTTTATTTCATTATAATTAAATATTTTTCTTTATAACACTAGCAAAATCATTATTTTTTACCAATGAAGAAAATAAAATAAAATATAACGGTACAAAGGAATGTTAGATAACCTGTGGGTTTACCTTTCATAAGCCTAATAATGTAAAATATTACATTTAATTAATGTGACCTAATATTTCTTTTTAATTAATGTTTTGGAAGAAAGAATTCATTGCAGATATTTGATACAATTAGTCAACATGTATAAGAAATTATAATATTATATCCAAAATAAAATAAAATATTAAAATAATAAATTTGTAAGTTTTATTTTATTTTATGTTATTTAATTTTTTTTATTTTTATTCAATGTGAAATTTAAAGTTATTTAGATTTCAAACACATATAAAATATGATATCTTAGAAAATGAGTATATGTGTAACTCAGTTTCATAAAATCAACTTATAATGTGATATTTGTACCTTACATATATTATTATTTAATTATATATCTAGTCAATTTGAGATTTTCAATAAATCCTTTCTCGAAGAATAAACATCTTAAGTGTGATACTATATGTTTTATGAATGATCCAACTAGAATACAATAGTTTGTGGATGACACAATAAATCTTTTTAAGATAACACTTTTTTATATGACTTTTATTACATCTTAGTAAATAAGTTCATATCTAATTCAATCATACAAAACCAGCTTATAAGGTAATATTTGTACTTACTTGTATGATTTGATCATATCTCTAGTTTATATGAAATTTTCAATATCAAGCAGATACACATATTTTTTTTTAAATCTCAATTATCAAAAAAGAAATTTACATAACTATTAAAATAGAGTATTAAATAATAATTTAATGAATATCAACTAATTATAAAAAAAGTTGAAGCTCTCACTTCTACCAGAGATGAGACATTTCAATAGTTTATAAAATGAATGTAAATCTCACTTTACAAAATCTGATTTTTGGTTTAACAAAATTGTTAGACCTATTGGACCACGACTATCAAACCACTATTGTAATATTTTTTTTTTAAAATATTAAGAGAGAAAGTATATTGGAAACTAACTAAATTTTAGTGAATATCAAATAAGTGAAATCATTGAGAAATAGAATAAAAATTTGTGAATAAAAGAAATGTACTTCAAATTAAAAAAAAAAATTGTTTGAAGCTTCTAAATAGAAGTTAAGAACTTAATTTCTATCTGCTTTTAATATTCCATAATTAATTAGAATACAAAAATAATCATGAAAAATAATTAATATTTGGCAAACCTACCTAGCAATTGTTTTGGAAAATTTAGCATTACTCCTTTCTAACAGACAAAACTTTACACCCAATGATACCCAATTCTGTGATGGGAGGAAACATTATTATAATTTTATGTGTACTTGATCAATCATGCTTCTTGCAACTCAACCCCACCACAGCAACGTGTTGATCTTTGTGCTCTTCTGGATAGGGTCCTTTACCACCATGTTTGCTTTCAACAAAAATAAAGCATATTTCCACTACTGCACACTCAGATTCTCTGCTCAACCTCGCAAACTCCACATATCATCATACTATTTCTTGTCGACATAATAAATTTACTCTATTTCTTTAGGATATAAATGACTGTCTTAGAATATCATCAAGTATTTCTTATACATAAGTCTTTATATATATAATAATATAAATGAAAAAAAAATTATCATATCTAGGCTTGATTTTTTTTCACTATCCTTTGTAAAGAAAATATTAGAATAGATAGAATTTTAAAAATTTACAAAAATAAATAAGTCGCATTTTATGTTTGAACATGAAATTAGAAAGAAGGCATAGACACAGAAAACGAATTTAGTTGTAAAATTCTCATCACAAAAAGTGTGCTCATTGAACGCAACTTTAATCTTTTTAATCAGCTGTTAATTAAGTGAAGTTTTAAATAAAAAGGACAACTTCATTTTTGACTTCAATGCAAAATTAATCCACAAAAGTCATGCATGACCGTAACAATTTCAGTTGATTAATTTTAAATGTAAGGCTTGTTTGAATATGACGACTTCGACAAAATACTAAAATCATTCTATTAAATTCGTGTATATTGTTCATGACTTTGGAATAAACTGAGTTTTTCAATTCAACCAACGTCTAATGACACTTAATTAGGGACAACAATTTTACACCACTTATCTTTTGTAGTTAAAATTGGTTTTTGGTGTAAAGAGAAAAGTTGTTTGAGTCCATATATTTATAAAAATAAGTAAGAACCTACTTATATAAACATATGATTGTTCTATTATATGAAAGTATCTCGTAGTAAATTGTAATGAAATTTAAAGTTGGTGGTGCAAAAAGTGTTGGTAGATAAATTAAAAGCACGACTTTTAATTGGTTCTAGGTTCTTGGATACTTGATTATAATGGTGAATTGTTTAAAGAATACAGTTCTAACTGTTTAAATTAGTTGACAGAATTGTATAGCTGGATATTAGTTGACTGAAAGTCTTCCACACTAAACACAAATTTATTTCATTAATGTAAAAACAAAAACACAAAAATCGTCTTTGATAAGATAATTTCAATGTATAAGTCGTACTTGTTAAGTATGATTTCATTTGTTTTTAAAAATATATAAAGTTGTCTTTTTATAAATAATTTTACCTTTAGTCAGAAAAATCAATCTAATCTAAATCATGATAATTTTACACGAATTTACGATAGACATTCTTTTAAAATCAAAGTCAATTTTAGAGTACACAACTTCTACAAAGCAAATTAATATTGTATTTAATAAACACGAATTCTTCTTTGCAAAATTACAATTTGTCAATTTTTTATTTTCAAAATCTGGTCATTCTAATGATAATTTTAAATGAAATTGCACTGGAATTTAAAGAAGAAGAAAACAGTCATTTTTATATTCATATTTTTTAATAATAGTTAAAATAATATTTTAATAATAATAAAACATATTTACATATAATAATTAATCCTGCATTAATATTGAAGTAGGTTCAAAAGTTTCATATAATAAGAAAAACTATCAGGGTACTTATGTTAAGATTTCCTTAATTTATCTTCAGTTACTATTATTGTTACAAATGTGACATCTTAACACTTTTTATTAGTTTTCGCAAAATAAAAGGTTTCCGATTAATAAAAAAAATCCAGATAAACAAGTAATAAAATAAACAACAAATTAGAAAGACTCATACACATTCTATTCACCAAGATTTTATATCTTTTGTAAGATTCCAATATATATATATATATATATATATAAAACTAAACCTAACTCGTTTATAATTATAAACCCTAAACACGTTTATAATTTCTAATTATAATCAATGTAAAGATAAACTTATATCTTTAACTTATTTTTGAAAGTAAAGCTAACTAAATAATAGAAAACAAAACATTTATATGTACGCTTTCTGATTTAGAAATGTTTAAATTATGGTGCAAATTTTTTCTTGTATTGTCACATATTTACGGTGTCATTCTTCATTATTTTAAAAAGTACACTCTCTTCGGCTCAAAACATTTTTCTTCCATTACAATATTTTTTGACAATTTTCTAATCCTTATTATGAACTTTAAAATAAAATTTAGTTCTGATTGAAGTTTGAAAATGATATAGTTTGAACGTTCAAACCACAGAAGAATCTATTTGGTGGAGTTCTGGGGCAACTGCCCCCACAAACTTTATATATTTCTTTAAATATAATTGTTGTATAATTATAAATGTTTTCACACGCAATATGAAAAGTTAGTATTTATTATATACGATGGTTTCTGCACTATGTGAGTATTGGTACCACATTTGTTTTTGGATTTGCCTTCAAAATATCATTTTATAAAGTTCAAAACTATTTTAAAAATATAAGTTAGATGTTCATCTATATTTTATTCTAAATTTTATTGTTTTCAAAAGTTTTCTTTTCTATATTTTCTCCATCTAAATACAAGTTCTTTTTATTATCATTTCTCTATCAGATTGAGGTTATGCAAATTTGGTGCTGTATAAATCAAATTGAAGCAGTTGAATCTTGGTTGTGGTAAGTAAAATTAATCTTATCAAGTTGATTTTTTTTTTCCTTTTTGAGTGGTTGGTTTAAGGGGAAGTGTTCTTTATGTATATTTAAATATGGAAGCTTAGGTGGATTGTTAGGAGTGATTCTGAAAGAGTTGTTGTATAAAAATAATTTCAATTTAGATAAAGAGAGTTAATGTTTTTTTTTTTTTTTAAATGATAGGTATTTTAAGGTATAAATCATATGATTATATTGTTAAGTGAAGAATGTGATTGTTAGTTTGTATGGATATTAGTATGATTATATGTTTAAGAATACGTTTTGTGAAAGAGGTATGATTTTTTCTAGATATTAGAAAATGTTGTTGATAATAAAATAAGGAAGACTTATTTTTTATATCCAATTTAAAAAGAAAGAAGGATATTGAGGTCACACTCAAGAAATATAAGAATGTAAGTAATAAAGATTGATCGTCATAATTTAGCCTGATAAGATCATATTTGGATTCTTATAACTCATAACTCCGTAAAAGGTTATAAAGAGAAAATTCAATTTTCTTTTAAAATTCATTTATCTCTTTTATTACATTTCTAAATATATCCTTTTAAAATCTCTCTAAATTCTATATTAATATTCAGTAAGTAAGCTTTAATAATTAACTCCTACTAATCTGATATTTAATTCTCACAAAATGCATGATGAAGGTTACTATACAAGTAGGGCATCATAGTCACATGACACCTTTCTTCAGAATGTGAGCTCTTGGAACTATATAATTGAAAATATTGACAACATAAATGATTTTATACTGAGTGTGCAAAAATAAGGATGTCACCATATTATAGGTGGAGATAGTTAAACTAAGTTGTTGGTATTAAAGATGAGTATGATTCCAAACTTAGCAGCTATTATGATATAACAAACTATCTTTACTCAAGTTGTCTAAGTATCAAGAGTAACAACCATCATTTTCACCACTTGTTAGTGGTGTTACGAGCTCATGTTTTCCAAACTTTAACTGTTTTCATGCTATATCGTACATGGGTGAACCTGCATTTCTAGATACTTATCACCTATATTTTTTGTATGTAATTATAGAATGTTGATAGTTATGTTATTTTCTATAGGTAGAATGTTGGATTTTTTTTTTTTTTTGTCTGTAATAGCTTAAGCAAATTTCAAGTCCATGTTGCTTGCATGTACAATTTTTGTGCAGTTTTGTATAAAGGGTTAAAACATCCTAAATGTTCTCCTTTATTTATTTTTTATTGTTGATAAAAAAATTATTTTTTTCATCACCAACAGAGGATATATAAAAGTGAAAACACTTTAACGGGACTTCAACCCCTTTACAAAAAATAAAAAACAAAAGATCCTAAGCATTATGAACCAAGACTTTCAACATAACATTCCTAACTTGTAGATTATTTGCCAATTTAGGTCAAAAAGGTGTTTACGTAGAAAAAAAAAAATATATATATATATATAATCAATGAGAGTGGAACCTAACTTGAAGAAAAAATTAGTTTGAATGAGAAAAACATAGTAAAAGAATTTGACCAACTAATTCAGAGGTGTAAGATGAAAGAAATAAGGAGTATGTATTAATTTGGAAATGAGAGGACATACAAGAATAAAGAGTGAGGTATGCGTATAGAAAAATATGTAATAATTTTTGTGGGAAAATGAGGTTATATATGACAAATTTTAAAAATTTAAGGCTTTACTTATTATATAGCTATGTGCTTAGAGGATGGTACAAAATAAAGTTGTCATACTTGATAATCTCATTATAAAAAGAATTCAAGTGAGTGATGATAGGTGTCTTAAGTGTGAGACAAAAGAAGAATATGTACTTTTTTACATGTAGGATTGTAAGTAAAATTTGAGAGATGGGCAAGTTCTGAATAGACAAGCAATCTATACATTTGAGGAACACTTTCTTAATTTTGAGGTAATAAAATTAAGTAGGAAATATAATGATGCATGAAATATTGTGTAGAATGACTATCACTTGGTCATATAAAAATAATTTATTTTAATGTGTTGGAAATTTTTATTTTAGTTAAAATTAAATCATGAACCTAAATAAAAGAAAAATACATAAAAGTTATAAAAGTTAAGTATATATATATTCCGATTGGTGTTGAGTGTAATATTTAAGTGGATGAATATAAGATTTGAATAATTAGAATGGAGTGGTACAAAATAGATGACATGTATTCAGGTAGATCCTGTAAGAGAGAAACAAACATTTGGGTGGGGAACATAGAATAGAAAATTCATAATTTTTTGAGTCTAGGCATATTGTGCGTATTCTTTTGTATGATAATCAAGTTGCCAATATGTTGGTTATTACCAAACAAGCTGATTAGACACAAATGTGGGTGGATTCTAAAAGACGTTATTCACACACGTAACACCCTGTAAAGAACCAAGGATTTTAGAACTATACATAGAGAACAAAATCTTTTGACAATCTGTTTATGCTTTATATTTTAATTTTTTATGGAAATTGAAGCATCCTCAAATATTTCCATATTAATACACTTTTTATTACTAATAAAAAATAACTTCTATACATAATGCATATATTATTCTCATTCAATTCATGATCGAAAAAAGTTATCTGCCGACAAAAAAAAATATCAAAGAAATTATAAAGTTGTGGCTCGATTTTACCTTTATATATTTATTAGTTGTTCCAATTATTTCTAACAACATCCAACTTTGAAAATCAATACATTTCTTTTTCTTTCTATTCGATTCTAACATATTAATGTTTTTACTAAAAATAAATACATGAGACGGATAAAAGATACAAATAATATATTAGGTATTCAAGTATGAGTTTAAGTTTTACATTGAATAGAAATGAGAAAGTTGAGCACCATATAAAAAAAAGAGACCTACACTCTAAATGTTTTAAGATTTTAAATTAAAGGTGGTATCATTCTCCTATACAGACTGACTCTTGTCTCATTCTTACTATATCTCTCCAATTTTGTCTCTCAAATTATCCAACATGTTTGTGAAGACCTTCCTCAAGTTAAGATTATACTTTGAAGGTTAATGAACATATATGCAGTTGTTGGTATGAATGAGTTCATTGTTGCTTGAACGTGCACAATCATGCATGGGTGAGAGTGAGGGTGATGGTGATAGTGATGGGGATGGTGTGGGTACGTATGATTCATAGGTGTCAGGTTTAGATTCCTGATCTTTTCTCTTGGTTTGAACGTGTTAAAGGGAGAATGGCTCAAGGTGACAGGGTAATCTATGGAGATACTGAGGTATCAATTGCAAGAACAGCTGTCACCTTCTGAAATCACCTGATGAACGCGTGGTCACCATCCACCCTGCACGTATCACTGCCATGCCACTAATTTCCCAATGGTGCATGCCCACTCCCGTTTTAGTAGGTTTCATTCAACCTGATACGTTCAAAACAAGAAAAAGTGTTTCATCACTTGCATGGCTATACCTCAACTAATGCAGAAATTTCGTACGTGGGGCCTCTCACACTCATCTTGCACCACACCTACACCAACATTAATTCTTCCATGTCTGCATATGTTATAAACCTAAATCTTAAGCTAGTTGTTAATGTTATAATGTTGGGGATAATATAAGAGGATCTAGAATTGATTTTCTAAGTGATTACCATGGTCAATTTCTTTTCATTAAAAAAATAAAATAAATAAAATGAAGCATTTGAGTGATTCTTCAATTCTTATACAAGAAATTATTTTACCTTCTTAAAATTGTTCATTCACAGTGCATGGTTGCGCATATTTACATTAATCATGGTTGCATATTTACATTAATCATATCATGATCTGATCATTGTAACTAAGGTTCAAGATAAGAGTATCATGTTTAGTGTAAATTAGAGTATAAATGAGAATAGTTTATGAATGAGGAATTTACTGTTTGAAAATATTTTGACTAGTTGAAAATATTTTTGTTTGAAAGAGAGTGTATCAAAGATCTATTATTTAAATAAAAGTTTATTAAGTATTTAAGTATAAATCTAAATTACAATTTTAATAAAAATAAATAGTTGAACAATATATTAAAAAAAAAAACTCATGAACTCAATATTTTAAGATTTTATGTTAAAGGTTATATCATTTTTTTTATGTGGGTTAAACTTTTATCTTATCCTTATTTAATCTTCTCAATATATATCATATTTCATGTAAAAAAATAAATAGTTAACAACTTCATCAAATAATTCACACTGAACATAACTTGTTCATTATCAAAATTCTTATTCTCTAATCAACTTATCTTTTTTTGTAGTTATTCTATATATCATGACTGTTCATAAATATAATCATTTATATCTAATATATTATATTTAGGTTATCTAAGTAAGTGATTTTGTTAAAAAAATAAAAACGTGATATGAATTTGAGAAATGAATGCGTTTATTTTCGTTCACTTTTAGCAAGAGAATCCTAGAATAAACAAATAAAGATTTGTCGAATCGAAAAGTTACAATGAGTCAAAAAGTTATAATTAAAACTTAAAGATTAATTCTCACTAATGCGGCAATAGAAAGTTATAGTGTTAATACTATATAATTATAGAAAAGTGATAAAAAAAATTAGACGGTGATATTTTTTAAATAACTTCACAATTAACAATTGAATTTTACGTAATGTTTAGGGTATTACATTGGTTTTACAAAAAGCAATGTAGGTGAGTTTCTTAATAAGATACTAGTTACACACTTGTTTATGTTTATTTTTGTCAGAAGTTTAAATTTTATATTAAGTAAAATGAGAAAATTGAACAGTATATAAAAAGAAAAAAAAAATCTAATTATTTAAAAGTTTTAGATTAAAGTAATGTCATTCTTTAATTGGATTGATTTTTTTTTATTATTTATTATTCAATAAGTAGTATTTATGGTTTGGACAATAATCAACTTAAATAAGTACAATTTAATCTCTTTTATCAAAAAATTAACTCTTTTCTCATTTGTTTTTTTATCTTTTGTTTGTCTTCCCTTATTTCAATAGGATTTTTTCAATAAATAATATCAAATAGGATTTTCTCAATAAATAATATCAAAACCCATACTTTAGATATCAATTAATTCAGATGAGTATAATTTCATACCTCTATCAAAAGATTAAATATTTTCTCGTTTTTTATTTGTCTCTCCTTTAATTTTCTCAACAACTTACACTAGTCTTGTTCTCCTCTACCTTGCACCTCCCAACCATGTCACGTCATACTTCCTCAGCACCTCGTGCGACCTCCACGTGTCACCATCAAACGCAAGTCCTGCCTTGTGCCGAGGCAAAAAAAGTTCCTTGATGCGAGGCTGTCATCTCCAACACGCTTCCTTCAAATCCACCTTTTCCACATTAAAGATATTTTTTGAGTTAGCTATTAAACTTTATTATTTTAATATTTATGTTATTTTTTAAAAATTATAAGTTAGGCTAGTATGATGAATTTTATTATTTAGTGAGTTAGGTGTTTAGTTATATGTTAAATTTTATTAAATTTGATTAAGTTTTACCAAGTTTAGTATAGATTAAATTAAGTTAAGTTTAGTTGTAGGTTAAATTGATTAATTTGGTTTGGTTATAGGTTACATTTTATTAAGTTTAGCTATAAATTATATTTAGTTAAGTTCAGTTTACTTAAATTTTATTCCTTAACATAATAGTTTAGTTATGTTATTTGGTTACACTTATTTTATAAATTTAGTACTTTTTAATTAGTATGAGTTTAAAATTTGCATATATACTCTTATTGATCTTGCTTATTTAATCTTTTTATACTCTTATTTAAGCCTCAGTTTCACTAACAACAAAAACTCTTCCTGCTATTTTGGGTTTGTGATTGTTGCTTTGTTGCACCTGCTGTCCTCCACTAAGATTTGGAGCTTCAAGTCTAGCATGACAGTCCTTTGTGGCATGACCATATCTGTGACATCTATCACATATTATGTTTGGTGCTGGATGAGGGCAAAATTTAATCATATGCGGTCCACCACACCTAAAACATTTGACATTAGGTGGTAGTTGAGGATTGAATCCTCCACTATTGAAGGATTGAGGCCTGGAGTAAGGTTTCTTTTTGTCTTCATATCTTGGTCTGCTCTTGGAGGGTCCTCCTACCATCTGTGGCTTAGTAACTTTGCTACTATTCTTCAAATTTTCCACCACTTTTGCTTTCTCCACTAGAGCTGGGAATTCTCTAATAGGCAATGGAACTACCACTTCCTTAACCTCCTGTCTCAGTCCAAATTCAAACTTTTTACACCTCCAATCTTCAGTCATGATCTGAGTACTGAACCTAGCCAGATGTTTGAATCTAGTAGCATAATCAGTAACTGAATGGTTTCCCTGTTCCAGCTGCATGAACTCAATTTCTTTTGCATTTCTAACACTGTCTGGGAAGTATTATTCCAAAAATCTTACTTTGAAACTTTTCCAGGTAACATTTTCTCCTCTTCCTTCCATCATTTGCCTCATGCCTTTCCACCAAAATTCAGCGTCTTCAGTAAGCATATACACAGCACAAGGTAATTTTCTCTCCTCAGGACATTGTGTGGCTTCAAAAATTCTTTCAATGTCTCTCATCCACTGATCTGCTTTATCTGGATTTCCTCCTCCATTGAATTTTGGTGGATTATGTTTCAAGAAATCCTCCAAACTCCAGGTGTGGTGCTGATGATGAAGAAGAGTCGTTTCTGCTGCTAATCTAGCATTTTCTAATTGGTGAAGGGCAGCCTGATGTTTCTGTGCCATAATAGCACTTTGCTGCTGTAAGGCTGTTGCCATCATCTCTATTGCCCGAGCTAAACTGGGCATATCCGCAGATTGAGGAGGGGTAATTGGCCTACGTGCCATTTTCTGGACACATTAGGAAGCACATTACAACCAATCATAAACTAGTAACATGTCATTGAGTACAATCACAAACAATTTTCCAAACATCCAAAACGAACCAAATAACACATACATCGTAATTCAAAACTTATCTTTTAACATACACTCAAACATTAAGAATTAAGATAGAAATACATCTTGATTTAGTCATGAGTGTGCACCCTCACCACTCTATCAAGATCTTTTTCTTTCTCAATACTTCTATAAACATTCACAACAATCATCTCAAACTAACATGCACAAAAGAAGCTTAACAAACCCATTACTCTCAGGTCCTTTTAAGGACGAACTGCTCTGATACCATAAATGTAACAGCCCAAAAATTCTATAACTTTTGTAACAGTTACCAAGTATTAACATCCATTTAAGGTTCAAAGTACTACAAAAAGTGTTCAGATACATCAGAGTTATGTATAACTATTCTCATGACAAAAGGAAAAACCATCTCAAGGTCATAGAGTCTTTAACTACAACAAAAACATATATACAAGACAAAAGGAGATTGATTTAAGAGTATATCATCTTTAAGGTGCTCCTAAACCTGCATCTGCACCTGCTCATGCACATAGTACAATCATCGCAGTTCACAAAACAACAAGAAAAGCAAGGGTAAGCTAGCGAAATAATGTTTTTAGCTTATAAGAGTGAAAAGAATTGAAGTGATTAGATTTACAAATGTAAATATGAATTCTTAAGTCGAATAAAACTAAGTTTAACATTCAATCACAAACTTTCATACTTTATTCCAAATTCATTAACCTCATAATAATCCATCTGCAATCACCGTACCTTGATTTTCTTTCAATCCCCAGTACTCTGATTTCATTTCAATCAAAATGATTGCATATGCATTCATCATTCAGTCATAACAACAATCATATTCAACCATTCTGAAGCTTATAGGTACATGTGTAATCATGGTACCTTGGTTTCCTTTCAACCCCCAGTACACTCGTTTCATTTCAACCATGATGATTACATATAACTCTATAACTCAGACATTACACATAATACATCAATTCCATCATACAGAAGCATACAGAGACATATGTAACCATGGTACATTGGTTTCCTTTCAACCCTCACTACACTGGTCTCATTTCAACCAAAATGATTACATACAAGTCTATAAATCAGTCATCAACATAATACATCAATTCCAACAAACAACAACCAAAATGTTCTCACATGTTTCTTTCTAACATCATTACTTAAAACAGTTCAATTAATTATATCAAATCACAATAAAATAACCAAATTCAATCAGTGCTCAAGAACCAGTCAGACCTGCAAGAAAGACTTGAGCACTGATAATCATATATCTTTTTATTCTAAAATTCTATTTGAAAGTAAATAACTAAAATAAGTTACTAGCTTCCCTTACCTCAGACAACAATTCCCTAGCAATTTCTCTCTGGTCAGGCAATAACACTAGTCCGACTTTAGGGATCTAGAACAAGTTTTCCAAATAACACCAACTTTTAGTATAACCTTAATCAAGTTGAGAGAAACACTTTTCTCAACTGTTCCCATTAATATTGATAACAAAAACTTAGTGAAAAATAGAGAATAAGAGATCTTTAGAACAAACATGAACTTACTCTGTTTGAGATTCTAATCGGTTTAAAATGACCCTAAGATCCTCAGCTACTACAGGACTTGATCAGATTCTGAAACAGATGGAATATAAGAGGTGAAAATCAAGAGAAAAGGAAGAGAGATCTATAGAGGTTGAAAGGTACGCGAAAGAGATAAATACGAGGGTTACATAGGAGGAATATGTGTCACGAAAATTAAGTAGGTCGTTTACAACTTTTTTACTCCATGTTTTTGGCTATAATAATTTTTTTAAGAGAAAATACGTATCAAACAATTTTACTTTTTCTTTTGAAATATATCGAAGTTTGTTTTAGAAAGTAATTTTCCTACCAAAAGCTAATGGAATCAACTTATCATAATTTTTTTAATTTGTTTTCATATGCAAGTATTGTTACAACAAAATCTCAAATTAATTTCTAAATTATTGCTTTATAAAAATACAACATGAAAGGTTAATGTTTATAAAAATCCAAAAAAGTTAATTTTCTTAAAGAAAAGTGAAACGTTAAATTATTTTTAAATATAATTTTATATTATGTAAAATGTGTACATAGTTTAAGTCGATACTAATTATAGAAAATATCAACCTTTTTATTAATAAAATATTTGTGTCAGTTTAAATAAAATTTACTTAATATGATATTGAACATTAATAAAGTTGGTTTAATCAAATCTAAGTTATCGTTAATTGATTTTAACATTTTTTAAATAAGTAAAAATATATGTATTAATGTCATATTAATGTGTATTTAATTGAAACTAATTAAAATAAATAAAGTTAAAATTAGTTTTATTATTTTTAATATTTATATTTATTTAGGTCAATGTTAACTAGATCAACACTAATTTTATTTATTTTGTTATTATTTAAGTTAGTATTAATTGGACCAATGTTAATTTATTTATTTTGAATTTGTATGTCTTCCTCAAAATGAATAAATACGGTAGATTATTTTTAATCTAAAGAAAAAGATTTAAAAAGGAAAAATCTTCTTACTATTTCACTCTTCTTTATAAATTTTTCTCACAATTTTCTCTATTTATATTTATCTCTTTGACCTGTCTTTATCTCTTTTATTCATACTCATTTTTTCTAGACGATGATTTCCTTCATTCATACTTTTATTCATGTTCATTTCACTCATCCATTATAACTTTTTATATTTTATTTATTAAAAATAAAATGTTATATGAAAAACTTTTTTTAAATTACTTTTATTAGTCATAAATTAAATTAATCTTAAAAATAGATTTCACTCACATTGACTACGTCATTATTATATTAAATGATTTTTAAAATAAGAAACATTACAGTTAACTTGTGTGATATTAAATTGTTTTAATTAATGAATTAATATTAGTTTAATTCATACCATATAAAATGGGTTTATGAAAATCAATACTTATAAATAGACATTCTTAATATTTTTAATTATGACACAAATATAATGTTATTTACAAATTAATGTTCATTTTTAATTGTTAGAGTCAGTTTTTGCCAGAGCATAAATATTAACTTTCTTCTGATTAATTAATACATATTCTTCAATTTACACACTAAATCAAGATAATCCAAACAAATTGTTGGAAGTTGATTAGAAAAATGCATTTACCTTACACAAGGAATGAAAGCAATAAGTGCGCTAGTTCTCTGGTTATCTGATAGGTATTGATATCTTAAATTTTTTTATTTTTATTAGATGAGTTCTTTTAGATTTAATAATAACACTTTTAATGTATTTTTAAGTAGGTAGTTTAATTCTAGTTTTTATTTTAATTTAAAATTAAATTTAATAAATTTTATATTCATATAAAAAAAATTATATATATAAACATGATGATAGCACTGAGATCCATTTGAAAATGAATATGTAATAGATATGTGATGATGTATTATTATTGTTCTTTATCTTTGTCTTTATTGATTAATTTGATTCTAAAGCAGGAAAGTTATTACTTACAGATTTGGTCTATATTTAGCATCTGAGATGGATTATTGTTTTGAAAGTTGAAATGATATTAGAGTTAGTGTGTTCATTTCATGTGACTGGGAAGACCAGTGTCATGGTACATTGTCCCTTTGTCTTCAAAGATTGTTGGTTAAAGTTGGTGTCCTTAAGGATCCACCTTAATTAATTTTGTCTGCATCAAACGCTTCATCTGGACACAAACACACTAAATTCTCATGAACTTGTACATAGGACTTGTCTTCAGAATTATTTTTATTCTCTCAGTTTCACTAAGATCTGTACTATCTACAACCTGGCTGCCAATATAATTTTTTTCTTCTTCAAAACTTTGCATTTTTATTTGATACTGATATATATAAAATATTTCACTAATGCAAATTACATAAATGGTTTTCTAATTTGAGGGTAGGAAAAGTTATGTTCAATAAACACAACTTAAACTTTTATTTGATAACATGATAATTGTGTTTAACATAGACAATTTTGTATCATATTTTTTTTATTAAAGTCTTATTTGGTAAAAGTTACTTAAAGTCTTATTAAAGTTCCTCTTCTTTTGTTTATTGAAGTTGTACTTAACAACTAGAATTATGTTTGATAAATACTACTTTTGTTTATTTTTTTCTTTTTACTAAAATAATGTTTGATAAGCATATTTTTAATGTAAAAAAGAAATAAAAGTGGTGAAGCACGACTTAAAAAATTTATAACAAACAAAATAGTGTATATACTACACATAATTTCTGTGTTGTAAAAGAATAAGAGGTTAAAATCGTGCTTATGAAATACAATTTTTTTAATTCTGTGTTCCTAAACGACTTATTTATCTCTTTTAGAAATTATACTAAATTTTAAATTTTTTTTGACAGTAGTAAATTGTTATATAATTACAAATAATAGTTGATATAAGTTTAAACATGATTAGTGTCAAAGTTAATACTTTCTTATACAACTATTTGTAATAGAGTGCTCGGTTAAAAGCCACTTTACTCATTTATAGTAGTGCCTACGCAATTTTTTTTTTTATATTTTTTATTTTGTTATACAACTATAAGTGGAAGTGTTTATTGATTTTATAATGAATAATTTATGTTATAAACTTGATATTTTTAGTGAAAATTGTTCTCCAAGTTTTTTTATTCTCCTAACTTGAAGAATGAATAGTAGTTTTGATGATGTACACGTCTAATAAGTTCAGAAACAATAGTATTCTACAATAGTATTCTTTAAGTGTCGTTTTTTTCTTTAAAAATTATTAACGTTTTTAATTATTAAACAAGTTGGTAATTAACTTAGAATAGAATGATAGCTAAACTTATATTTAAAAATAATATAATTGATTATATGATCTTGTTACAGAGTGTTTGTAAATTGTTATCAATAATTGATAGTTCACTTATAATAATAATAATAATAATAATAATAATAATAATAATAATAATAATAATAATATAGTGATATTAAATATCTATTTATAAATTTCATAAATAATTAATTATTTTATATAATAATTTATTAATTTGAGATTCAAAATTACTTCGGTGACCTAATGAATAAAATAAGTAATTATTGCAATTTATTCTTGATTGTCTTTGTTTTGGAATTTTTTTAAGTCAATTTTGGAAGTTAAAAGTAATTAAGACTAAGAGAATATTATTCATATTCAAACATATATAAATCGATATTTCATTTAAAAGATCATAATTAGTTTTGTTTTCTTTTTTTATAATTACGTACTTGTTCATATTTTAGAAATAAATAGAGTGATTCTAAAATTAAGTTTGACACTAAATTTTTTGAAAATTTACTTATTAGATTAAAAAGTGTAGTTACTAATAATTTTTTTATCAATTTTTTTTATGTTTTTCTCTAATTTTTTAATTATTACTATATATTGGTGGTCTTTTTAGAAATCTTATAAAATAAGATATCTTGAATTTTATTCATCAAAATGTGATGTTTTTTTTTATAAATAAGTCTTAAAATTAGAAAGAAAGAAATGAATCTTGGAAAAAAATGTATAAACAGAGTTATCTCAAAAATATTAAATATTAGTAAAGTTTATTCACAAGTTTTTAAGGTGACTAATATTAGATAATAATAAATAAAGTAAATAATATATAAGAAAGATAAGTTTTTTTTTTAAGGTTTTGGCTTACACTTGATATCTTATTTTCTTATAAGTTTATTTATAATTTATTGGTATTAAATTTTCTAGATGTTTTTTTCTCCAAAAGAATCTACAGATAATATCAGAATCAACAGTTTATCTTAATGATTAACCTAAACGTTTCTGTTGTAAATTATAGTTATTTATTAGTATATATCTAAAGAAATATTGTGTAAATCTATTTATCTTTTTATATATTTTTTACACATTTGAAAGAGTTATTTCTTTATCTCCTTATTTATTTATAATAGTTGGTTTTGAGTAAATTCTAAATGTGACTTAAGTATTCAAAAGCCAACTACAAAAACATTGTATCAGGTTCATTGATTCCAAGATTACTTTACTTTTAAAGTTTTAATATGAAACTTGAAAAAGATTTTTCATGAACCTATATTTTTGTGAAATTTTTATAAGTTCGTATTCTCTCTTTCCCTTCTTCGATTCACAGTTGTATTGAATATTTTTTTTCATCAAAACATAAAATACTCAACCCTGACATTTTATGGTTTCAAGAGAAAACAATAAATAAGTTTCTCTAATGTATAAATATTTTAGAATATAAATATACGATCCATGATAATATATTTTATTGCAAATAAAAAATTTATCTGCTTAAAAATATGCACAAACATAAAATATAACATACTATGGAAAGTTTAATCATTTTGTAGATTTTTTTTTTAATTTTTATTTTAAATTTTGAAAATTAAAATTGTTTTGGAAAACCCAAAGTTGAAACTTTTTTTTAAAAAAAAAAATCTCATTAAAATTACGAATTTAAGTTCACCTATGGGTAAAAGACTGTAACCTCCTCATACTACCACCATCAAAATTGATCAATATTAAGTTCAGATTCACTAAAACTATAATAACATTTAGTAATTGTTTTTACTATCCATATTTAACAATATGAAAAAAAAAAGTTAAATATACTTTTAGTTATTACAAAATAACTAGTTTTATTTTTGGTCTTTATAAAAGGTTATCTTTGTTTTACCTCCTTAAAAATTTAAAATAATTATTTTAGTTATTATAAGATGTACGAATTTTGATTTTAATTGTTATAAATTATTTTCTTTGAATTTCATTCTTCCACGTCTTTAATTTTTTTTTTTCACAACAAAGAATGATATAAATAGAAATATTTTAGGAATATTTTAACTCTATTACAAGAAAAAAAAATTTCAGAATATATACAAATATACAAGAAAATACATAAAGAGCAAGTTAAAAATTATAAAACATCCTACATGTCAACTTTGGCCTGTTCATTCTTTTTAAAATAAGAGCAATAGAAAATGAGAAACCATCTCAATATGAGATGGTAAGTAGTGAGAACTTGAATATCCAAGACCTACTTAATTATTTAACCTCCCTCAGGCAGTCAATAGGGTGCAGATACCATTCTGCAAATGTTCTTTGAAACCCAATCCTTCCAAATCTTGCCAAACTCTAAGCTTACAATTGTGCCTGTAAAAAAATCTCTCCCTTATTCACCTGATCACCATCAAAGATAACTTTGTTCCTATGCATCCAAATAGTCTTAGTAAATGTTAACCACATCTCTCTCCACACACAGCACAATTAGCTTGTGCACTCAATCCAGTAAAAGACAAACAAAACTGAGAAAGTGACTAGTTATATCGTTATTTGTCACCGAAAACAACCCTACCCACTTATCACACTTGACTCATAATCTTTATGCAACCTCACATGATAACATAATATGCTGAATAGATTTTGCATCCTTGTTGCACAAAAGACATAGATTACAAGGAAGTCTAACCCCTCTTTTTTCAAGAGATTAATTTTAAATGGTAAACTATCTATCAAAACCCTCCAACCAAACATCTTAGTTGTTCCAAACACTTTAAGAGTCTAAACCTTGCTCAAACAATCATTTCTCCATACATCTAAAATCACTTTCATGGCCCAATAACCAGATTGGACTTTGTAAGCCTTAATCTCCTCATCCACTCAACACCACCTATAAAAACTAATCACTTCCATATCTTTAATATTTACTATATAAGATAGACAAATAACTTTTATTTCATGGTTTTGCTAATTATGCATATCAGATTTTTGAAAAATGGTAAATATTTAACTAATGTTTCCATTGTAATTAATGTTTATTTTAATTTGGTAATGATCACATTTATTATTAGTTTCTTTTTTTTTTCTTAAACTCTTCACTTTTCCATTCGAGTTATGGTTTTATTTATAATTTATTGTATTCTTCACCTTTCCATTTTATATAGAATTATGAGTAAAAAAATTACTAATTAATTTAATCTACAATGATGACGTTGTAGGCTACAATTTTTCCAATCAAGAAAAAAAATTCTTTAATTTAACCTACAATTTTATATAATAAATAGGATTTAATTTTCTTGCACATGAAAGTTTTTTTTTTCTCTCTCTCTTATTTGTCACTCTTACTAGAAGATAATTCATATCATTATTTTCTTTATCTTTTTCCTGTATAAGTCATAAAATTTTGACAACTTTCCTTATAATATCTACAAGTTCTAGAGTTTGCTTGGTTAATTCCTTTCTACAACTTCTTCTAGTTATCTTAGGATGAGCTTCTGTTATTAAATATTGTAAATTTTCTTAAAGTAAATTTTGTAAAAATATTGTAAACTTATTGCTTTAAAAGGGAAAGAGTTATAAGAGAATAGCCTATATAGTGTTATGAAATTATTTTTTTCTGATAAAGACAAGATCATTCTAAAGATGATGAATATAAATCCTAAACCTTAAATTATAAATCTAAATTCTAAATTATAAATATATCTTTTAAGTGAGTTAGGTTAAAAATGTTTACTTGTTTAACAAGTTTGATTAAGTAGGAGAGACAAAAAGTAAAATATTTAACAAATATTATTTATACGTTCAATTCTTTCAATTGTCTTTATACCTCCGAAAAAATGACCATAAAAATATGATGGTACTCAATATTTCTTGACTTCATACAAGTCTATTATATGCTTATTTTATTGTAGATTGAATTTGGAAACAATTGTAGTTCATTCTTCTTCAAACTCATCAACAATGTTAAGCTTGCAAAGTCTATAAAAATAAGCACACCAAGTTGAATATGTATCTTAAAGAATTGAAGCGAACCACTCATAGTTATTGGTATCACCACTCATGCTATTTTGACAAAGTTTAATAAAAAAGTTGTGAGCATCTTTATGAAAAAAAGGAAGGTCTTCACATTTTATAAATAACACATTATTTTGTCCACTAATAGATATGCTACTTTTAGTAGCAATAGAAATTTTGCCATTATATGAAAGAAAAATGCACTTAATATGGTGGCAATAAATTATGATTGTGATAAGGTATAAATTGAGTAACTTGTCACTTTTCTGGAAAAATATCAAAAAACTTCTTGAGTTTAATCCTCTATTACATTGATCTTTAGATAGATCAACAATTTTTTTTTCTTCTAAAAATCTTTTGTAACGATAACAAAAATTTGTTTTTCGTGAGTAAATCAAACATTTTGAATAAAAAACTAATTCCATGTAACACAATTATCATAAAATTGTGAGTTTCTTCTTTATCAAGAAAACATGAGTCAACAAAGATTGTAAAATACTTATATTTTCATTTTCACATCATATAGTTTTGTTCATCGACAACCTTATAAGAACTTTTGTTATATTTCATTAAACCAAATTCTTTCATTTCTAAAATTTAGTTATGGAAGGAATAAATGAAGAGGTGAAGAGTTTGAGAGAAAAATAAAAATAGAAAACTGATAATAAATATGAATATCACTAAATTAAAAGGAACATTAATTACAATAGAACCATCACTCAAATATTTACCATTTTTTTCAAATTCCTGAATTATTAAAATAAGTATATAAGAGGTCTACATGTGAAACTAGGACACAGGTTAGCAAAATCATTTATTTTATACATCTCAATAATTTTATCACTTAATTGCGACCCTAATGTGAAGTAAAATATTATTTAAAAAAATAAAATTGTAAAATTACTTTTAATTTTTTTATTAAATAAATATTCATATTAGTGTTAGATTAATATTTATTTAACTAACACTAATAAAATTTATTTAATGTTGGATTCTAATAGAGTAAAATAAGTTAGAAAAACGTAAAATAAATAAATAAATAAATAAATATTTGTGTTAGTGTAAGATTAACGTGGACCTATTCATTATTAATAGAATTCACTTAAAATTAAATGTTACTAAAGGTGGTTAAACTAACTTTAGGACGACACTAATTTTTTTAAAATTATTTTAATAAGTAAAATTATTTATATTAATGTCAAATTAATGTCAACTTAGCTAATACTAACAAACTATTAGTTGACACTAATTTTATTTATTTTTAGTATTTATATTTATTTAAATTAGTTTCAACTAAACCAACTCTATTTTATATGTTATAAATTTGTGCCTTTGTGACAAGGAACAGGAACTATGAATTATTTGTAATCCAAAGACTCAAATTTAAAGATAATAAATTTTCTCAATCACAAATTTTTTTCTCAATTTCTATATAAATCACATTGAACTCTTTCATTTACATTGATAAATCTCTTCATATTTATCTCTTTCATATGTCGCTATCTCTTTCACATATACTAATATTCTTCATTTACACACATCTCTTCATCATACTCTTCTCCTTATCACTTACATTCACATAATCCACTTCATTCAAATTCATCTCCTTCATTCATAATAATTTTCTTCCATCTTTTCATTTATATTTTATTTTGTTGAAAAGGGATGTGATTTACGAAATTTTTTTGTTTGAAATTACTATCATTAACATCAACCAAATCAACACAATTTAAATTAATATTAAAAATATATTTTATTTTGTATTTACTAAATAAATTTAAAATAAAAACTATTAACATCAGCCAAACCGAAGCAAAATTGCTTTAATTAGAAAATTAATTTAAAAATTAATGATGATTGGTATCAACTACTTAAAATTAGTCTTCGACACTAATTAATTAGCATCAATAGTTTTAGCGTCTCATGCACGTTCAACACAAATCTAACATATTTGGCTAATTGACATAGGTGTTTGCTTATTAATATCTATTTTTTTAATATAAATAGTATCAAAATTACTTTAGCTTTAAAGAACTAAAATAAAGAGGAAAAACATTTTACGATATTAAAGTCAAAATTCACTCATTTTACATATCTAAAAATAATTTTAAGTCATAAAAAATAATGTAATTTTTGCTTAACGCCCTATTTGTTGACTTTTTATGGCAGAAAGAGAACGATAAAGCTACATCAAAAGAAAAATAAAGGAATGTTGGATGAAAAAACAATAAAGGAATGAAAATGACAAATGGAGGAACAAATTCTATAGTCATGCAACTTTGTGATGTATATTTTTCTTCTCTTTTGGTGAATGATTTTGTAATATTTAGTGAAGTGATCTACTTAACAAGTATCTATTGAGATGAGAGTTTGGAATTGAAGGAGCATCATCATATCATCCCACCAATTAGTAAGATGTGAAAGATATAGTTCATGATTGTAAAGATTGTGTTGTGGTTGATAGAGCCACCAGAAAAGACCCTAATTTTTTTTTATTTTTTTCCAAATCCTAAAAGAAGATAGATAAATCAAGGGACCCAATTGCTTGTGATAAAGGATGTAGCATATGCCACGAACCACATCTCTCCCAAATTATCGCACATCACCATTTTTTCCAGCTGGAAGGAGGATCTAGTAAATAAAGTTCATGAATTATTGATTGAATCTCATGAAAAAAGAAGAAGAAGAAGAACACGACATTACCATGGCAGCCACCAATAGTTGAGAATTAAGATGATAAATGGAAGCATATGTTCATACATTTTACATGGCTTTTTAGAAAATTGTGTGGTTCTGGTGTTCTTCAAAATGGATTTCATTAATTGTTTTACCTTTTAATTATGATCATTGATGTCGGTAATGATGTTATAAATAGTAAAATTTTTCATTAAATTATTTCAATTTAATGAAGGATGACGTGTGTTAGATTTCTTCATTAAATTATCTCAAATTTTATTTAAAGTCTCAGACCTTTTGTATGAGATGTTTAGATTACAAGGATTGTATATACTTGAATAGAGTATTAGACCAGTGAAATTGCTTTTCAGAGAAACAATTCCAAAACTATAAGATCCTTTGTTCTAATATATATGTCCAATTTAAAGTATGTTAGGGTACTATTAATAGAAATTTTCATATTTCATGTGATTTAGTTTTGTAAATTTTTCTATAAAATTTTGTGAGAAATTAACTTTACAAATTTTCTGTCAATTTTGTAAGAAACCACTAAATATTAAAAAGAAGATCTTTAAAATTTAGTTCGTTTTAGTGATGTATTAAAAGTTTTGGTGGCTATTCAATTCGAAGAGTACCTTCATCATTTATTTCTTAATTTAAATTTTTGTAAGTTTTATTATGTTACATTATTTTTAAGACTCTTTTTGTAATTTTTATTCTAATGCAAGGCTCTTATAACACATATACTTTCCAAAATATTTTATTTTGTTGTTAGTAGAAATATATATTTTTAAGATAGAAAAATGTTTTTTTATTCTTATATTAAAAGCTTGAGTTTTAATTTTTATGTCATGTGAATAGGAAGGTCTTATAAGACCCATATATTAATCTTATGACGCAATATATAAGCATATCCAATGAAGATCTTTTAAGATAAGATATATCATGATCATTTAATTAATTAAAAAAAACTGTTTGAGCACACTTTATACTCTAATACTAGAATTTGAGAAATAATATTCTTAAAATGTTTCAAATTTCTCCACTTGCAATTTCATCTTTGTCATATACTTAACAATCAGCCATAAGTGTTGACCTTACAAAGGTTTGCAATTATTTTAAAACTCCACCTTTATGCCAAGATATTATAGCAGAGGCAGCTAGTGGATAACTAGCCACTTGGGTGGATATATTCCTCAAATTAGTGAACAAACTTATAAATATATCCTCTTATCAAAGTACAATTTTCTTAATCCTATACATATTATTTTTCCAAAATAATTTCAATTTTAAGCATGACAACTTTTGTAATAGATATGAACAAGTGTGATTATTTAACCACCTTATTCATTAAAGAGAATCTACTTTTTTCATGTAAGATTAATCTCTATCTAAGAGTTTGACTGACCATCTTTAGTTGATTTTCTTTTAATTAATTTTTTTATCCATAAAACTTAAATATAAAATCTTCTTAAAAACGTCACATCTAAGTAGATTTGAACCAACAATTTGCTGGTAAATCAACCTGTTTGGGATGTGAGCTATTGCAATTTGGATAACTTATAATCATTATAAAACATTACTTTTGTCTTTTAAGAAAAAAAAGTTATTCACTTGTAATCAAGTCTTTATGACTATATTTTGTGATTAGATATATAATAGAATATTTATCCAATTTTTTTATAAAAGATACGAGTTATATCCATTTGATGTGACCATACAGAAAAACTTAACGTATTAAAGAATAAAAGATACACAAAATATTCATAGTACTTTTATTTATATTAATCATCGATCGAGCACTATCAACAGATAACTAATTTATAACAAACTAACCAGATAAGTATCTAAGTGGAAGAGAATTTGGTTCTCCTAATAGTTATTTTATACCATTAATGTATCAGCATTGTGCTCTTTTCTTTTTGCAGAAAAAATATAAGCAATAAAGATGATGTTAGAGTCAAAGTGAAGAGTGTTTTGAAAGGTCAGAAACTTGAGTTTGAGAAGATATTATCAAAAAATGAATGAGTAGTAAGAGTTTGATCTCTTATTTATGACCACCATGGTAAACTTTCTTATCTTCTTGAAGCACGTTTGCGGCTGCTTTTTATGCAGAGAATATAAAAAAGTACAGGTAAGTGTGCTTTACAACTTGAATCCATACAAGAGCTAAAGTCCAAGCCAAGCAGCCCTAAGTTCTTAGCTTCATAAATCTCTTTTAATTGTATAGTTGCATGCTGATACAAAAGCATGCCCTAACTTGACCAATTAATATATAGGGTGATGACAAACATCAATTTATTCCACCTATTAATTGCAAGAGTTATTCAACTCTATCACTTTAGAAATCCTTACTTTACTTCAGATGTTAGAGAACATTATTCATTTTAATTATGCATACACCAAAGACAATAAATAATAAAATGAATAAAGTTTTAAAATATACTACTTATTAGGATTTATAAAATGAATAACTAAAATTACACTCTTTAGTCATATTATAATTGTTTGTATCTACATTCAAGATAAAATCTAAGGTTACTTACACAAGAAATTTCAAGTACTTATGGTTAAATAAATTATATTATATAATATTATTTATGAAGTGTGTTCTCTATTGAAAAATTTACATATTATAATAAATAAATTTTATAAAGTTAAATTCAATTTAAAATTTACTTTATGGGTTAGTATCAAAGTATATTCTAAATTTGTTAAAGGATCATTCCTCATGCTATTAAGGTATCAAGTCTAACACATATTGAATACGGAAAAATAGATTAGAAATTCTACATTAACTAATTAGATTATAATACATCGATATGTTTTCAAAAAACTAAGGATTGATTGCATTCTTAAATTAGTCACACCATAATGAGGATAATATTGATTTATCAGGATCTAACCTGCATAGAATTATCTATGAGAGAATTCATTCCTAAAATATTTTCAGAAATTGAAACCACTTCCTATTAAGGTAGATCACCTAAATCATGTTTTCTAGATAGCTTGAGATAGCAAGCGACTTTCTTGAAAGACAAGTATATTAACGTGTAAGTCCCACTAAGTAGGAAGGATGCACGACAATAAAGTGAAAAAAATAGAAATACAAGTTTTTTGTTGTAGGTGTAAATAAGAATTAGAAAAAAGATTTGCAAGTAAGGACTCTAGCATAAAAAAAAAAACAGAGAAGACTATTCATATTAGTGCAAAAGATCAGCATAGATGATGTAACCTATTCAAAGTAGTATAACAGACTTGTGTTACTATTAAGATGCAATGAATAACATCATAACCTTGTATCATAATGAAACTAAAACTTCATTTATGAATATTCTTTATGTTGTGGGACGTACATTTAATGTCACCTTATATAAAAAAAAGTTGTATGGTTTGTCTCAAAATATACATTGAGTCATGTAGCTTAAGAGTGTGATCGGGTTAATTATGTCGATGTAAAATAAATCAAGCGTGAGCCATCACATTTTGAGCCCGTGGATGTTATATATTGTATACATGATAGTTCTTCTACATGGGAGTCAAACAAGGAGAGAGGAAATACTAAGGTGATGTTGTATCCACGCATAGTTGATGTTAAGTCGATGGTCATTATAGTTGTCATTTAATTGCTATAATGTTGAGTATGAGTGAAGATTTAAGGGTGTTTGTGAGGATGGACATATTTAAAGAGATTAGCTAGTGGTATGATAAATATGACACAAACTTATGAACAAGTGGAATAGAAAAAAAATGGTACCTCAATAGTAAGTATTATATCAATTAATAACTTGATTATTTTTAAGAGGCTGCAATAATTACAAAGCGTTTGTCTTTTTTGACTAATGTAAACAAGTGGATAATTGGGCTTGATATGGAAAATGTGAATGCAAAAAAGAAGATATAGTGTTGTATTGGTTTTTATCATTGAAACAAAGTATAACAATATTTATATTAAGAAGTAAACATCTTATAGATGGTAGCCTATATTGTACAATTTGTTTTCGACATGTATATGATATGCATTTTGTTTAAGTGTTGTGTCCTTTATATCGAAATTATTATTTTTTAAAATATTAATTTGATTACTTATTTAAATATATGTGATTATTGTGTAAGCAAAATTGAAATATAATTGTCTCATACCTACTACAAGCATTTTTAAAGGTTAAGTCATGATCATCTGGTAAATGCAAATCTTTTCACAATTGTTATAAATTAATATTAGTATTGTGTAGAACTAAAATTGATATGGAAAACGAAGTGTCGATTCATATTATTAGCAATTATAATTTTAAAAAAATTATGTTTATCACTTGCAATTACAACATACAAATTAAACAATTACATAATAAATTTGCTAAAATAAAAAAAAAATGTGTCACAGGATAAATGAAAGTAACTATTACATAAGTACAACAATTAGATAAAAGAGTATAATAAAAGTAACTAAAATCATTAATAAATCAAATAAATCAAATATAGCTACTCCTGATAAATATTAAATCAAATATTAAATAAGTACCCTGATAAATCAAATAAATCTAGCTACTCCTCAACCTATGGTGCACATGACTTTCTAATATAGATATTCTCTCTTCAGTCACTTTACACACTACAATTCAGTTTGAGTTCCTTCCAATACAAGAGTTTGTTCAAATATGTGAACATAATTAATCATGTTCTGCAAGATGGTCACAATTGGTCTTTCTATGCCACTTTCCAAATGTAGACAATAACTCTTTGTCCATAATTTCAAAACTAATGTTGCAGTTGGACAATAAACCATAATTTTGCATCATAGCCCCAATCCGCTTATGTGCAACCTAAATTTATTTAACTTCTTCTTGTTTATGTGATATAACATAAACAAAGTAATTTTTTTTTCTCAATTGGGGAGATATGGCTGAGTGGACTATAGCGTCGGATTGCTAATCCGTTGTACAAATTATTGTACCAAGGGTTCGAATCCCTCTTTTTTAGTTGATATTTTGGTATTTTTTTTGAACTTGTTTTTTTATTTACTAGTTAAAGATGTTAAAATAGATAAAATCCTAAAAATATTTAAAAATCCCGCACAAGGAAGAAAAAGACAGAATCTACTTTTATCTTATTTTATTCTTCACATTTTGGATTACGTCTTGGATAAACAAATAGTTTTAGAGTAAGCATTATGAAATCTCCAAGATAATTAAAAAACGACAAAGAAAGAGAATAGATTCTCTTATATTACAACACATTTTTTTCTTTGAATACTAAGATACTAAGTTTCTCAAAAATGAAGTTTTCTTAGGATATGAGGATATAGATATGAGTTTCGAAAATGAATTGGTAGTAAGAGTAGATTCGATTATTTTCTTACAAATTATCAAGAATTCTTTTGACCAAAAATCCTTTTTTTCTGCAATATATGTATTCTATTGGTGAAGGGCTCCAATCGAATAATCGGATTAGTATTTTTCCATTCAAAAAACGTAAATGATGAGAAGGTCCCCATTTTTTTCTATATATCGAAAAATTTTAATATTGGAATTGAGAATTCACACGGTAAGACTTATCTGATCTTAAAAATTGTTAAAATGTTCGAATTTTAGTTTTCTGATAAATTCTTAATTTTTTAAGACATTATTCAAATGAAAAATCTCATCGAAAACTTACAGCAGCTTGCCAAACAAAAGTTAAAAGAAAAAAGAATAGCGGTATTACTGGCATAATATCCACAATTGGATTCAAGAAAGCGTAAGCTTCGGGCAATTTCTCCAAAAAAAACTACTTGAATAAAGGACGGAATGAATACAAATACAGACCAAACTAAAGATATTAAGCATAATAAACATTTTGTTCTTTAATAAAATAAAAGTTATTTTTATTTTTATTTTAATTAGAATTTTCATTTTTATTACATTATATACATAATACAATAAAAATGAAAATAAAGAGTTATGAATCAAAGTAAAAAAATAATCAAGTAAGATAAGAACTTCCAGAATCCTTCTTTTATTTGACCTTATCCAGTTTCAAAATATTTTTCTTATGAAATCAAAAAAAATCGAAGAAATCCTACTTCTATATAATATCTTAATTGAATTGTATGGAATGATCAATAAATTGAGTTTTATCCTAGGGTTTCCTCATTTGGGATCATCCTGGGAAAGAGGATCAAGCTGGCCCTTGTGAACAGCTTGATGCACTCGTAAAAATAATATTCAAAATCTTTAATTACTAGAAACTCATTCCTCACCACATAATAAATATGATAGTTAAATAAATTTTATTTCTTACTCGTCTAGCAAATCCTTAACAATGTGATGAACATTGCTTGATGACAAGGATGCGTCTTTTGGTTCCCCCGGAAATCCTTCATGTACTACTTTGAGTTGATACTTAAACGTTTCTTTTATAGATTTTATTCTTCTAACAATTCATCTAGAGATGTTCTACTTTTCAACCAAAATATTTGACATCTTTACTAAAACATTTTCTACAGAGGAATGAAAAAGCTTCCTCTCTTTCATAAATCATTTATTAAATTTATATTAATTAAAAGGGTATTTTTAATACCTTATACACACTTGTGAGCTTAACCACAACCTTCTAATTGAACCTTCAACCACAATCATTTGATTTGCAACCACAAAACTATGGTTGAAAATCTAGTGAAATTCCCTATATTAGTGTACCTTCCATACCTACGCAAGAGCAACCATAACCATGTGGACCTTTGATATATTTTATATATTAATGCACTATTAAATCTCTAATGCAATTTTTAAATAAATATCTAATGCAATTTTTAAATAACTATCTCTCTCACATTCATATGAACATAGTCACACCTTTATAGATAAACTTTATATACAATTTTCTCCATAAGCGCACCTCTCACTTAAGTTATTTCAAAAAATAAGGTCACTTAGAAAAAAATTAGAACAATTTACCATATTTTTCAAGGCTAACTTATGTTTTAATAACTTTCCAGTTATCTACTAAAAGTTGTATAATGATTTATATTAAGAGCTGAAATATTTTTCATTTGTATTAAATGTTACACATTTATCAATGTGACAAGCTTAATCATTCTTGGTTATATTAAAAATTATACGATTTTTCTAATAAGAATTTAATCCTTCATAACTAAAAATTATATAAGAAAGATCATAATCACTCTAAGTTACACAAAAAGTTATATAATGATTCATATTAAAGGTTAATCACTCTAAATTATACTAGAACGAGTAATGATTTATATCAAGAGTTTAATTGCTTTAAATTGTACTAAAAATGGTATAATGACATATATTAAGAGTTTAATTTCTCTAAGGTATACAACTATTTATATCAAGAGTTTAATTACTCTAAATTACATTAATATTAGTGATAAAACAATCTATATTAAAAACTTAATCATTCTACATTATACTAATATATGTGCAATCTTCTGTATGAAAAATTTAATAGCTTTAAATTCTAAGATGATCTACTTTAAAAGTTTAACCACTCTAAATTATATTAAAAATTATATTAAGAATTTAAAGATTCTAGCTAAGAGTTGTTATATACAAAATTTAATCATCCTTCATACTATAAGTTGCACGTCAAACTTCGTAAGGAGTTCAGAAACATTCTCAAGTTCTAACGAATAGACTCTTTCTAATTTTTTATTATGGCAATAACTTTTCTACTGATTGTTGTCTTCTTTTCATACCAGGTAGAGATTGACTATGATTCACACCAGCCCAAGGCACAATTCTCGTACATTCTTATTGATTTTGGATCTTCCAGATTTATAATCCTGGTGAATGTCATAAATAAAGAATCTGGATTTGTAAGAAAACTTTGACCAAAAGCATAATTACAGTACAAAAATAAGAAAAAAAAACCATAATTATGTAATACACTTTCTTCGTACTAAGACATAAATATCTTCCTAATAATGACCTAACAGAAATGATACTGTAAATCTAAAAAACCTCATTAAGATATCCTATATTAAAAAATAAATTTAAATATAGTCCATCCTCATATTTGCAAAATTTGAAAAACTTGATTAGTAACCCAACAATATCTTCCTAAACATATTACTTACTGTCAATATAAATGTATTCATGTGTTTTTATAAAAAAATAAAAAAATAAAAAAATCGTGAAAATCAATATTTTTAAGTCAATTTCATCTGCCCTTATCACATTCAATGCCCTTCATTTTTCAGTTCAAATATCTTATATGTTCTTTCTTGTTTCTAGTATACGATAATGATATTTTCTTACTAAGTTCAAATATCTTCATATTCTCACCATGTTCAAATATCTTTATATGTCATTCGTAATCATAAACATCAGACATATCATACAATTAAAAACGATAACCAAGTAAAACTTCCCTTGAAAAAAGAAATATCTTAATCTAAACTCTTAATATTGTATTATAATTCTTTTCTACTGAAACAAATTACTAGTGATATCTAAATTTAGAGATAACAATAATAGTAGTAATAAAAATAAAAAACAAAAACAAGTTTTTTGTCAATTGGAAAAAAAGGGTAAGAAAAATACTGAAATTAGTTGGATCAGAAATTCAAAAAAGCTTTTTCATACATGTACAGACTTCATTAAGAGAAGCTAAAAACAATTGCCCCAAGAAATTTTGATGTCAGACACCAACAACTATACAAAACCTCAAGTATGGGTGTTCATAACACAAGTATTAAGTTTATCTTAAAATTCTGGGTACAATATCAGCATCTGCAATTTCTGCAGAGAGACTCTTTTTGATTCATAGGAATTGATCATAGTACTAATAATTCCCTTGTAAGTCCGATGCTAAGTAAGAACGTGTCATCCATAAAAGTTACAGCAAATCACATTTCTGATAACCCCTCGAATTTTAAGTGAGTAAAATGTTATTTTGCCCCTGAAAATTTTGAGACCAGTCACATTAGTCCTAAAAAACTAAAATCACATTGAAAAACAATGATAAGAACACTTTTTTTTATCACAGTGGTCTACTGTTAGTTAAAATTCCTTGAAAACTACAAAATTACGAACAAGACTGTTGAACAAGAGCGACCAACAAACTTTTGTAGTTTTTTTATGAATTTTAAATAACAACAAAGGGTGTATTCAAAAGTATTTATTAAAAATTGTGTTGATAACATGTTGATGTTTGAAAAATGGAGGTCAATCAATAATAATACAGCTCTTTTAATCAACAATTAGGATTGATTGACATTTTTAAATTTTAGGGATGAAAATAGTATTTTTTTTTTCATAGTTGAGACTAACGTGACCAACTCCAAATCTTGCAGAAACAAAACTGTGTTTCAGTCTATTTTAATCAGCAGAAACAAAATCCTTGGTAAAATCTCCACCAGATGAAGATTTTCTGTTAGGTACCATCTGAAACAACAATTTGAAATGGTCATACTCAGTTCCAACCACGCACATGAAATTCTGAGCCCTAAGGAAAAAAAAATTATAATACAAAACAATATATTACCTGATCATTGTCTTTTTCATCAGTCAACAAAGATCTCTGTCGTTTCACTTTGCTTTTTTTATTCTGCTTTTTTTCTTTCATTTCATCATCTACGAAGTTCTGGCCAGACATCTCTGCAAGGAACAGATAGACAAATTAAAATGCTTTAATAAATGGAATAACTTATAATTCATAAATCATATTAGAGAGTAGGTATACAAAAAAGCAGTAAGCTAAACTATTGTGTTATGGTTGAAAACTCTTCACACTGCAATCGCCAGACTATCGAAATTTTATGTATCTGTTTTGATTCAGGTTGAATCATCCAAATCCAACTTAAAATACCTACTGATGTAATTTCAGTAAATGTTCATGTGTTTTAGGTTAAATACTGAGTAAAGAATTTATTTTTGATTAAAACAACTCTAGATAACTTTTGTATAACAAACATTTTTAAAATTTAATTTGTTTCTTCTATAAATTTGTTCATTTTTTATTCTTGTAATTTTGAAATGTATCACATTTAATCTTTCAAATGATTTAGATAAAGTTTTATAAGTAGTTTAGATAATGCTTACCAAAAATAGGCATTTTTAGATTAGGTCAACAATTTTTTTCAAAAAGACTAATATGAACTTCGATAATTTCATAGGAAAGACGAACATATTTTACTCTATAAAATTTTATGCTCACTTTTATAGTAACAAAAACATTCAAACATAGTTTACTTCAAAATTAATTTTCACATTAGTTTTTGCATTAAATTCTTTCAAAATTCATTTTCTAAACATTCACCTAATTACACTCTATAAAGGTGGAACTCTAGTATATTCTTTCTAGAGGGTCACCAATTAAAATTTGTCAGTCATATTTGGTCTTAAATATACAATTGAAATCAACAAAAAAAAAAAAAAAAAAAAAAAAAAAAAAAATGTGGGTTATGCTAAGCATGTCATGCAGGAAAGCTCAGACAGTAAAGTCAATTTCTAAGATGATATTTCCAAAGCAGAAGAAGATTTTGGATCACCTGTATCACTAGAAAGCATATCCTTATGGCAGACACGAGATTCACATAAATGAAGATGTCCTGATCCAGAGGGAATTCCTTTCCTTTGGCCTAAATCAACTGCTTTGCTTGAGGCACTGACACTTTCTTGAAGGGATGGAGCTACTGTGCTTCTCTGTTTGCTTGAAGATCGATAGTGCTGAATCCATGGATTTTCCGCCAAATCATGACACTGGTTAATCCTACTCGTCTGTGGATTCAATCTCTCAAAATTGATTTTTTGCCAACACCCACCACGAAGTACCTTGAACTATTATTATTAATAGAAAAAGAAGAAGAAAAAAACTCAGTCTTTTTATGGTATACAAGTTAATTTAAGATCATCACAGGTTGCCTAAATAATCTTATATAAGGCAATATCCCCACATTGCTAATTGATTTTTCAATTACAAACTGATATACATGGTAAGTTAATTGATGTTTAACATAATCACATTTATTCATGTTTGATTTTATCATAACAACCTCAAAAATCGTATCTATGTTGATTATTGATTGAAAGTGTACAAATCTTTGCATTTACAGAGTTTTAGTGATGACATTCATGATAACAACCAAATCCATCTCCCAATTTTTGTTCATATTAAAAGAAGTCAAATTTTTGGAAAGTGGAGAACAAATTAAAAAGGAAACCTGGCCAGAAGTGGTAGCAGGGTCGCAGGAAGTTCCTTTGCAGGAAAAGGAAGCTTTCATTTGCTTAGAATCATATAACTGATTAACAAAAGATGCTTCTATAGACTTGATATACATGCTGTGTTTTTCATCTGTCCACTCTGCAGCCATTGTAGATTCCATCTCTCTAATGCCCTGATACATACATATTAAACCCCAAAATCATGTCAATAGAATAGACAGTATAAGAATAATTTGCCAATAAAGATCAATTAAAACAAAATAATTGTTTGGAGACCAAATTTTCTATCAGTTGAAAGAAATGAAAAACAAAGTTCTATACTTTTAATGTTTTAATTTATTTTTGAAGATAATGAGATTCTAAATTTATA
>Ga0209700_101837_pt1 | contig 43982 bp, 23 predicted proteins | sample SiratroredBW_FD_187528 | JGI IMG/M metagenome (GOLD analysis project Ga0209700, IMG submission 187528) | Root nodule microbial communities of legume samples collected from California, USA - Siratro red BW (SPAdes) (version 2) | ecosystem: Host-associated > Plants > Roots > Nodule | place: USA... | reverse complement strand
AAATAGAATACAATATTTTGAACACCAACACAATTAAAAAAATTGAGTTGTTGAAATATACGTATGCCTCTCTCTTTTTTTTTTTTTTTTTTTTTTTTTTTTCTTTTTTTTTTTTTTTTTTTTTTTTTCTTTTCCTCCTCTTCCTTCGTTTTTGTTTTCTCACAAGTTATTGTCTTTATATAATTGAGAAATTAAGGAATAGATAATATATTTTCAAACAAAGTTAAGCGTGTGCATTTAGAAATGATAATAAAAAAAATACCTTTGTACTCAAGATTAGGAAAAGTAACTGGTATAATCAAAGTTTTGATTAATAAAATTTCATAAGTGTGATGTAGTGTAAAAGAAAATTAGACAGTAAGTGTGAACGAGTTAAAATAAATTACTCTTTTATTATCCTTCTAAATTACTATTTATCGATTTGACATAAACTTTTTCTTAAATCCTCTTCTAGAAGTTGCATGTTATTTCCATTTACATGCAAGAAACGTGATGAAGTATACATAATTATTTGTCATTTTCTCTAAAGGATTACTCTTTTTAGTTTATTACTTTAAAGTTAAATTGATTTTATTTCTTCAATTTTGGTATAGTTAATATTTGAAATTTTAAAAAGTATGATTTTAGTTTATCAAGTTTACTGTTGAGATGTTAAAAGATATTTTGAAAAAATGTTTTAATCCTTAGGAACTAAAAACGTTTTGTCAAATTTAATAGAATAAATCACTTTTAAAAAAAATTAGTAACCAAAACCAAATTTTAAAAAAAAAAAACCCAAAAAAAAAAAAGTAGCGAGAAGGTATTAAACAGGAACTATAAATCATTTAATTTTTTTTTTCAGCTTTCACTATTTGTTTTGCTTTAGCGTGTGAAACCAGATTTGCACTGACTAAGAAAGCATCAACCTTAAACAATCTTAATAATTAAACAAAGCTTAAACAATATTAATAATTAGACAAGAGAATAATTAATGGGTCCTCCACCAATCATCCACCTTTAAATTATAACATGCTTATCATCTCCATCAACCAAGTCTTTGTTATTTTGGAAAAAAAAAAAAAATTCCTATTCATTGTTATTTTATAATATTAATGAAATATTAAATATTTTTTTAATGTATCCTAAACTATGTAGTGTGGAGTGTAAAAGATAAATTGTATATTATAAAAGAAAGGATAGACGAAAGAGAATCTAACTAATGCAAGAGATAAATAATATAAAAAAGTAGTATAACAATTTTAATAAAATCTGAAATGTATAATAATTACAAAATAAGGAAGGAGTAATTAATTTATTAATATTGAGAAGAGTTCTAGAATACTACACATAATTTGATACTGAAATAAATTATTATTTTATTATTATATAATATTTTATTAAAAAAAGTTAGTGTTAAATTGAAACAATTGATAAACAGTTAAAATATAATCTTTTTTATTGAATACCGTTTTATTTAATATTAATAATACGATATTCAATTAGTTAAAAAAATAAACTTTTGACACGTATAATTTTTTTTAGAAAAATATTTTAAACGTGGCATAGAACCATATATTATTCTACTTAGTATTAATTACTTTGTAAAAAAGTATATATACTTCCAAATTTTCAATAATTAACAAGTAAGAAAAATTGGAACTACTATTATTCTTTGAATAAAGAACTAGTTGTACCAATCACGATGACACGCCAACTCCACGTCAGAACTTACGTTTCTACCAAGAAGTGCTTAATCCACAGGGATTAAAAGCAGCCACAAATTTAATTAATAGTTAATAATTAATTAATAGTTAATTATCCCTTTCATTCTTATTTTAGTCATATTCATTTCCTAAATCATGTACAAGACCCCTCTGACCATGGTTTTTGGTAGTCTTATTTTATGATAATTAGTATTAATATTTTGATGTGCTATTTATATAAAAACAGTAATAATAATAAATAAACATTTTCAATATATAGATTTTATTATAATTAAATTTGAGAAATAAATATTTTTGGAGGGATAAATATTGTGATAATTCCAATTCTGATTTTGTGAAAAGTATTGGAAGATGAAATGGAGTTTCCAGGGACGCGTGTATCGCTGGTAACACAATTTTTTTTTGGAATTCGCGATTTTGATTTGTGTTTGGTTATGATTTAAACGAATTCTGAGTTTTGGATTGGTTGGTGTCAGAGATCGAGCTTAACGTTCGGAGAGACGCTGTGTGCGGTGTTCATTCCGCTCATCGGAATTGTTGAAGCGTTGGTTTTGAGCTTAACTGGTTGCTTCAATTTCCATTCTCCGGCGAAGAAGAAGAAGAAGCCTCATTCTGCTACCTTCAGCGACATTCTCGCGCTCGCCGAGGACTCTCCGTGTTAGTGTTTTTTGTTTTTTTAATTTCGTTTTGAGCTGTTTTTGTTCATTTTGCTGAGGAAATGGCGGTTTGAAGTTCGTGATTTGTGTGTGGCAGTTAGTGTTAATGAAATTGAGGCTTTGCATGAGTTGTTCAAGAAGTTGAGTAGCTCAATCATTGACGATGGCCTCATCCACAAGGTAGCTAGCTAGATTGGGATTTGGGGATCAATGTTAACTCTTTGATGCTATGTTTGTGCGTTTTTGTTGATCTTAATGTTAGCTTTTGTTTGTTGTGTGAAGGAAGAACTCACATTGGCACTGTTGAAGACCACCACTGGGGAGAATCTTTTCCTTGACAGGGTATAAGCATTTTCACAACTTTTTTTTTTTTTTTATGCTTTCTTGATTTCTTTCAGACACTGTGTGAACTACTTGGTTTGGAGGTGAGGAACCAATGGATTTTGATGGAAGGGAGGTTGATCTAATTTTTGTCGAAATCCAACTTTGATTTGTGAAAGCATCTTCGGGGGACCAAACTATAGTTCATACCCTTTGATTTTTTCCTGTGGAATATGGAAATCAGGGTGGAAATGTTTTCCCAATGCATCTTTGTTTTTGTTCACGCAACTACCAACTCAGTCATTTGCTAATAAAAAAAAAAAAAAAACCAACTCAGTCATTTTCTAGTCTGATAATTTTCATCCCTCATAAGTCGTGAACAAAACTTCATAGCCTGTTGCCATATACTAACTTCGCTCCAGTTTGTTTCACTAACATGGTTAATCGATGCTCGATTTTTGTATATATATTGGCGAATAGAATGCTGCTGCCTCAGTACAAATTTCAGTTGGAAAATAAATGACAATATTCAGAGCTCCATATATCCGTCTTTCCACTCTTTATTTTCCCTCTAAGTCTCCTTCATAATCCCCTGTGGAACATTACAGACGGTTTTAGACCTAAAGATGCTTTTTCTGGTCTATTATGTTATGTGATGCGTGAGCAAACTATCATGTGTTTTTGTATAATTCCTTTTGTAGTCTCTTATTGGCTAGTCCTTTCCTCCTTTTGTAAATGATTGTTAACACTGACTAAAGTCTTTAATTGCTATGATAAATTGATATTATTTTCTAGCTTTGCTTGGCATTAGGTTAAAACTCTTTGAAAGATCGAAGATGTGTGTGTATGATAGAGATAGTGAAATGTGTATCGTACGGATTGACAACCGTATTTCTGGTGTTTAAATATCTAATTTTACATTTATATGAGATAGCCAATAGTATCAGGAGATGTTGTTTTATGCATATTCTCTCCATTTCCCTCACTTAAAAAAAATGTAATGGTTACACTCATGTACTAGTTTTGCTGAAAGATCTGTTGTTTGCTGCTGTTTTTCCTTTTTGAATTGTGTGTTTGAGTTGATTTTAATGATTACAAAATTTTCTAGGTGTTTGATGTTTTCGATGAAAAAAGAAATGGTGTTATAGAGTTTGAGGAGTTTGTGCATGCTCTCAATATCTTTCATCCTTGTACACCTCCGGAAAAGAAAATTGATTGTAAGTCTTCAGCAAGAGTTTTGCATTTGTGTTTTTACATTATCCATTTTATTGCTGTAAGTATTGGTAAAAATTATAACTTTTTTTTTATTGGTTTGCTTGTAGTTTCTTTTAAATTGTATGACTTGAGACAGACTGGATATATTGAGCGAGAAGAAGTGAGTATCTTGGCATGTCCAGGTTATCAATATGTTATTGGCTTAAATATATTTTTGTTATCATAGAATAATATTGCACCGGAATTCCCTTGGTTCAATACCAATTTTATTTGACAAGTCTGTGGCAAACTAACGTCCACTAATGAATACATAAACCTCAAAATAACCTTCAGGATGTCTGCTATTTTATATAATACATTTCCCCCTATTGTTCTTAGTTTACTAACAGTAGTTGTTTTGTTAACCTGCGACTCTTTCCAGGTTAGGCAAATGGTTGTTGCCATTTTGTCAGAATATGGCATGGATCTGGATGATGAAGCCCTTGATGCCATTATTGATAAGGTAATTGTTTGCAGGAAAGTGTTTTTCCCTCTGTTGATTTCCGTTTCGATCCTTTATGTAGCTTTTCCATTAAAAAAATGTCAGACATTTGAAGATGCCGATGCTGATAAAGATGATAAAATAAGCAAAGAAGAATGGAAGGCATTTGTCACTCGACACCCAACACTCTTGAAGCACATGACTCTTCCTCATCTGGCGTAATTAATTTCCTTACTTTATCTCTTTCACTAATATCTTTGTCCATTATAATTGTTTCCCTATTCGTCATTCCCTTAGTAGGTTCTTCAAAACAGGAAATAAAGTGAAAATAAGTTGGGACTGGACTTTTGTAATTAATAAAAACATATAAATTGAAAATGAAAACGAAAACAAACCAAATGCAGTGGAGAATTTTGAGCTATGGATGCTTTATAATGTCAATGTTTAACCCTTACATTTATTTCAAATTAATAGAACAATATATATTGTAATCATTTAGGAGGTTTGCATTGCATGGATGGGACTGAGTTTATGAATTTCATTGTTGTTTGTTCACTGGGCAGGGACATCAGCACACTGTTTGCCAGTTTCATTTTCAACACCGAAGTTGATGATTCTCAGTGGCAGATTAATGGCAATCATAAACATTGAGGAGTGGAAGCTTGTTTTGTGGCATCAGCTATTGCTGTTTTGAGAAGTAGATTCCACTCTCAGTGTTGAGCCCACCTCCAAACAGAGAATCATGGAAGAGGATGAACACAAAAGAGTGTTAAAAATCTGATACAAACCAGTAAACCGATTAAATGGAACCAAATTACGGTTTGATTTGATTAGCTTCTTGTACACCTCATTTTTGTGCTGTGTACAAAATTTATTTGTACGAGAAAACATTTGAAGTATTCAATGTAAAAGGCTTTTAATTATGATTTTATTTCTTGAAATTTGACTAAGTTGGTTTTAATCTTCCAATTTATTTTCTTAAGAAAAACTCATTTTGGATTCTTAAATGTGAAAACAAAAGTTTTACTCTCAAGTTTCTGTTTAGAGATTAAAAATAATTTTGAAAGACATATTTTAGCCTTTTAAATTTAGTATTTAGAAATTTAAATTGTAGTTTTTTGAAAAGTTAAAATGATTTTCTAAAAACATAATTACATTTACTTATAATTTAGTGTGTTTGTGGTAAAGTTTTATTAGTTTCTATAAAGAATATGCTAACCTATATTCTTATAGGAAATCAATAAATACAAAGTTTTTATTGAAATTTGGTTGTATTGGAAATCTAATTCAAGTGTATTCTCGTATTAGTATTTTATTTTTCAAAAAAAAAAAAATGGTTTTAATCCCATCTCAGTAATGTGGATGACGAAAGATAGACATGTGATATTGATGGAAACAAGTTTAATCTTTAAACAAGTTAACATCTATATAATCTCAAGACATTATTAAACATTAATAACATTTTTGCATGCTTGGACTTAAAAAAGCCTTAAATTAAATAACAAACAATGTACTTTTGTTAGTTCATGAGTAAAAGTTTTATCTTACTTAAACTTCCCTTTTCAATTACCCTTTTAGGACACACATTTATTCCATTCTTTCTTTTATAGTGGGCCGGTTTCTGAAAGTCCAAATTATTAATTGTTTAAAATTTTTCCTTTATGTTGAGATTTCTACTTTCTTTCTAACGGTATGAAAACTCGTTAAATGAGTCGTGAGAGCAATACCATGAAGATGATTGATCCATGACCCAAGAGATTACAGAAAAGGATAACAGATTAAAAAACATTAAAACACAAAATTCCAAATGTACTTATCTTTTGAATTCTACATTACTTATACAGTCATTTATTTAGTTAAACTAATTTGTAATTTTCCAATTATATAATTTAAACATTTTTACTTATATATATATATATATATATTAAAATTCATTCAAATAAATATTATTCGTGTATGATAGGAGATACATCCAAATTATTTAAAATATAAATGCTTTGTGCTCTTTACATATACTTCATTAGCTATAGTTATAGAGATGAATGTATATATTAGAAAAAAAAATCAACTTTTACTTCTAATTTTATGAAAATTATAATAAACTTTTCACTCCCTTTTTTAAAAAAAGACTAAATACTCAATTTTTTTTCCATTTTTTTCAAGATACATTCTTCTTCAAATTTTGGAAAAAGCAACCATTGGATAGAATTTTTTTAGTTTAGTCTTATATTTATATTTGGAATCATTAAAACTTGTGCAAGTATGACGTTTTGCCTTTTTCTTTTCTGATTTGATTGAGTTAAAAGTTAATATTAGTTTACCATCTTTTTAGCTTAAGATTTGTTCCCATCCAGACAGAAAAAAATGAGTATACACACACCAATGCAAAATGTTTTTTTAATTTTAATATAAAGCTTTTATATTTTACTTTTGCAAAGTCACAAATCATGTTTTAACAAAACTTTATCTCTTACATTTGTTAAATTCATAATTTGGAATTCCCAATCAAAAAAACACATAAAATAAAGATGTTTTAGGTGAGAGGTTTTCAAAAAGCTGCAGTACAATATATGTTATGTAAAAAAAAGTGTCTTCATGCACTTGATTGAATAGTTACATTCTTACCTTTTAATGCTTGTGGCATATATAGATAAAACAAATAAAGAAGGTTGAATGCTATGTTGTTTTTCTCACTCAAATTTGAAGTTACTGTTTCCACATATTCTGGGTGTAGAATAATTTTAGTTCAAGGGCTTTTTACTTTCTACTTAAATCATAACTTTTAATCATTTTAATTTTTTTAAATCGGTTTAAAGGAAAAAAAGTAAAAAAAAAAAAAGAATGAAAATTGTAAGTTATTAATAATAAGTTAATAAGGGAGTAATATATAAGTAAATGGTATTTAGATACTCCTACATAAAATAACAAGTACTTGTGCATACTACCACTTTATTTTCAGTATTAATATCACCCAATTGTGCATAATTATGCTTTAATGAAGTTATTCTAACCAATGAAATATGAGAATTATAATAAAGATAAGATAACAACATGATTCCATGACAGAAAAATGTTGTCTCGAAGGAAAAACAATGTTCAATGAATATATGTTGGTTTTATGATTAGTTTTATATATTACAAAAAAGGTTTGCACAAAAACCAATTGGAGTTGATGGAGGATCAAGAATCTTAGATCCAAAATGATTTGAGTGCCTTTTTTTGTTGTTTAGATGCTTCACATCATTATTCAAACTAAAGGGTGATGGATCTTATGTACATTACTCACTTTTGTTTCCCTCTTCAATCATCTCTGTCTAAAGTATGAATAAACCTATATATTAAAGTGGACCTTCAGCAAGTTGTTCTAAGAATAAGATTACTTTATGGGACCCTTAAACTCAAAGCATTATCTTTTGTGTCCAATTATTCACCTTATTCAATTTCATCCTCTTCTTCCCAAGAAAGGAGAAAAAGGAAAAAGAACAAAGAAAGGGAAAAATGATACACAAAAGAAACTCTGATTCAAAAACAAGATAAAAGTGCTCTCCCTTACAATCATCAACCTTTATTTTCCTACCACACTAGGTAAAATGGGAAAGAAAAATTGGTGAAAAGTAAATACTACCTAATTTAAGGGTCCCTCAAGATGAAACTTTGCTTTGTCTTTATGTGGAAGACTAATGCAAGGAGACAAAAAAGGCTTATGCAGTTCACCACACGTGTGTCCACATTAGCCAATCTTTCTGGTCCCCCCTCACCTCTTTGTTCTCTTCTTTCACATTTTCTATTTTTCATTGACTGCTTCTTCTTTGTCCTTTGGTAGAAGTGGTTCCACACTTTTTGGCCAACCAAGCTTAAGATTCCACTCTCCTTACCATCACAGGCATCCTCCTTTTCATTCTTACTGTGGGGAAGTTCACTATTGCATCATCTTCAGCATGCCATCTGCATGTAAAAAACATTAGATTTTAGGAAGTCTAATTATCATTGCATGGCATGATTATAAGAGTTCAAAAAAGTTAGAAAAGAAAAGCATAAAATGCACTATTTGCTTGCACATTATGCAGACCTAGCAAAGCCTAAATCATTAGGCTTCTTGACTTGAATAATATCAACAAAGGCTTTTGTCAATCTAACATGATTTGACCAGCATGGCCCCTTATTTTAGTATCTTCATTGTTTAGGCCATATGTATCTTCATACAAGGATGGTGCAATTAGAAGTCAAAACCTATAGTCCTAAGGAATAATATAAAACACACATGCATGTAATTTGGTTCTCAATAACAGCTATTTTTGCTTCAAGCTAGAAACTAAATAAATAAATGAACAGTACTTCAAGAGACAATAGTTGAATGTATTTTTCTCTAATGAAATAACATTCTTTATGTCTATGTCGGTATACTATTGTACTTCTTGTGAGATTGTGAATCACTGTGGCCAGTCAAATCGTATCCATTTTATATGTCACTAAAGCAAGTGTGAAATTGCAGAATGATTATGCTTAAAATCCTCAAGCCTGGCACTGTACTTATTAACAGCTTAGATACATTCAAGAAGCACCATGACTTTCCTCACAGTCAGTATTGGTTTATAAGAAGTTTGATTAACACATTAATTATTGTTATTAGTATTATTATTATTATTATATAACAAAGATTAGGATCAAGTGGCTTTTCTGAATTCTGATGTAGCATGTAAGGCTTTCTGGCCCCTTAAACTTTACAACTTGGATTCCTCCTTTGTCCATATGCAAGAAAGAGACATTTATGACATTGACCCACCAGCATATTTGTATGTGGAATATGTAATTTTCAGCAATCAAATTTAGTTTCAAAAGAGAAAATCATTAGTGAAAATGTTAAGTAAAGAAAAAGGTCCATGCAAAGCCATTTGGTCCGCTGAGTGACAGAAATTTGCATGTCTGGTGTTATGATTTTGCCTTTGCTCCTATGTCACAAGGAGAGGTCAAAAATTTGGGCATGATGACCTTTTACAATTATTCACTACATCACTAGAAAAGAAGTGAAGTGTAGAATGATTACCTGAATTGAGTGACAAAGTGGTGTAGGAAGATGGAAGCTTCCAGCCTGGCCAAGTCAAGGCCAGGGCAAAGCCTTTGTCCCCCTCCGAAAGGAGTGAAATTGCAACTGCTCATATCTTTGTCCTGAAGTTCACCAATTCATTACTTAAGCTAAATCAACAACTTCCAAACAAAATATAAAGGAACTAACAAGTAACTTATGTGGAGGGATTTCTCTTACTTGCCACCTCCATGGATTGAATTGATATGGACATTCATAGTTTTTGTCATCTAGATGAACTGATCTAAAATTTGCAAACACACACCACCCTTGTGGTATAAAGTTCCCTTTTATTTCAACATCTCTTAAGGCCTTTCTCATTACTCCAATTATAATATTTCCCATTCTGAGAGTTTCAGTGATAACCTGCACAAGTAGATTTTAACACAATGTTAAGTGAAAAGTATGGAATATTTTTACTAGTCTTTGATAAGGATCCACAGTTGCCTTACTGTTTGAGTAAATGGCAATGATAGGTAATCGCTCCAACACAAGGACTCCCCAACCTGATCTTGAAGTTTCTTAAGCTTCATATTTTCCTCCTGAGAGCATAAAAGTAATTTGCCAAAAGTTAATCAGAAAATTAGTTCTGAGACTTTCTTAAGGGCACATGTATCAATCTCATATGATATGCCATAATCCAGAGATTATTAAAAAACTTTGATAAATGGTAGGACAAAATGCATACGTATCTACCATGAGTGTGATGTTGGCCACTCTTTTGAAGGCTCGTAGTCATATATATATAGTGTAGAAAGGACTTCACCCTATCATTACTAGCCAATTGTTCCTAAGAAAAATTCAAAATCTTTGGTAACATGGTGGAAAGAAGCATAATAGCAACAACAAAATGGTTTTCTACTTTTAGACTAGGCCATGTGCTTAACTACTAAATACTAATTGACCAAAACAGCATGAGATAACTTTGAATTCAGAAGTGCTTATGATTGGTGGTAGGTGAATTTCATTGTAACTGGTGAAGAGGAGATTTATCAATTAGCATACCGTCAATTGCTGCAAAGCAGCTGGACATTCTGATAGATATTTTGTAGCTAGAGTCATAAGAACTGGCACTGAGTCTTCACCAGGAATCATCATATCAATAATATTATCTGCTATTAAATCATCGGTCAATTTTTCACTTGCATCATTAAGAAGCACATCCACCACATCTTTTGGAACTCCGCAAATGCCAATATTTCTTTTAGCTAGGATAATTCTCCGCACTAATTTCACCATTTTCTTTTTTGCCTAAAACCAAAAAAGTGAAGTGAGTATTACTACCAGGCCCATGATCATGACATGACATGACATGTATGGTAAAAAAAGAAAACAATATCCAACTAATGGATTTACCTGCAATGATTGATAAAGTTTAGTTCCTGGTAGATTTATTGGTAGAGACATGAGGCCAGAGATAAATTCCTGAAAATGTTTCTTCAGAAGATCCATTTCTTCTCCTGGATCCAAACTAATCAATGCCTTGACTAGTACATGAAAAGCAATCTGGGGACAGAAAAGAAGTAATTGTTACCTGTTGGTATCTTTGAAAAGAGTAAATTATAATAATCTCAATTTCAATGTAGCATGATTGCTACAAAAATGATTATGAACCCTCTAAAGATAACTAGGATTTTCACTTTATAATTATATGATCTTGAAACATAAGTGGCTCGATCACCAATTATTACTTCAGTAACTCATACATAAACTTAAGAAGAAAGTGTGGTCACTTTATCATACAACTTTGGAGGGGTGGATGCTTTGATATAAACAACTTAACATGTAACAAGATGCCAAGTATAGATTAAAGAGAAGCAGCATCTTTTGTTTTATCTTGTGTCTGATGGAACTATTCTCAAGAAGTCACCGTGAGCAAACTTTGAAGCTAGATTCTGACCTCTACACCACGTGGGGGAGAGAGAGAAGAAGACAAGGTTTGGCATAAACACACACGTACGAACACTCATACACCCCTTCAGTCAGAGAGAAGAGAAGGAAACTACAGAGCTAACCTTTTTTGTTTCGTCTTGTATGTACACGGGGCAGTCCTCTCTCCAACTAGCCATTGATTCTTTGACATACTTTTGCATATCTCTGGTGATCTGAGCCTTTAGCTGTTGAGACTTGAAGAAAGCTCCAATAAGTCCATGTATTCTCCTCTGAAGGCTTCCATTGATAAGCAAAATGGAAGACTCCCCCATCAACTGAGTAAGAGACTTGGGATATGAAGGAACAAAAACTTTTGCATCACTTTGCAGTATAAACTTGTTCACATCAGCATCCGTGGAAACAATTGTGGGGCTTCCAAATATGTGTGACTTAAACACCTTGCCATACCTACAAGTTGAAACAAACCAAATCTTATTGAAAACAACATGAATTTATGGATTCAACTTGTGTAGAAAACCAAGGCATGATGAGACTTTTACAACCCCCAGATGGCTTTTCTTTAGAAGTCGAAAACTTTGATATGTGATGGCATGGAAGAAGCTAAGCTAACTTGTAATGAAGCTGAAATGAAGTGCATGCATAAAAAATGATTGCATATATGAACTTACATGCTGCGTCGCTTGTCCATGAAGCTCTCAGGGCGATCAGAGTAAGCACAAGAAACAAACTCTATGGTTTCACCGATAAAAGGCCATCCAAGAGTGCCTAATGGAAGTTTGTTTCTATATTTTGATTTGAGCATGAGGCTAAGCCTTTTCCTGCAGAGGAGGATCACAGTGCATAAGAGAAACACTGTCACAGACACAATCCAAATATTGTCCATTATTTTCTCACACACACACACTCTATAATACTTCTAGCTTTGGCTTAAATATGCGTAATCATATGGTGGCCACGGTCATAACCACGTTTTTCTTTAGGAAAGATTTCAGTGTGCATGTGTGTGTACGCGTGCAAGAAGAGGGAGAAGGAGAGAGGTTTTGTGAAGTCTTGGCTAACTTTTTGAGTTAGGGGAATATAAATATTCATGTATACATTAACAAAAGCACAATATTGAATTATTATATTCTCAAGGCACAAAGAATTTTAGTCCTTTGGACTGAACTTGGTCAAATGTTTTGCTATGAGGCTCTAATATCAGCTTGGGAATGTCTCTCATATCAGTAGCTTATTATCTATTCCAAATTCCAAGAAATACACACTGTCTATGACAATATATATATCAAATTTAGTCTCAAAAAGAATTGTCAAATACACAGTAAAGTGGGAGAATATATAAAGCTTTTATTATATGTTGAGATCATGAAATTTTAACTGATAATGCATGTCTGGTTTTGCTTAGTTTATGATTTGGTTTCACATTATAGAATAAAAGAAGTCCCCACAGAAGAGCATGATTGTTGGTGTAGCACATTGGATTATGGCGTCCCCCCTTCCTTTTCCTTTGGCAGTAGCAGTTGGATGACCTCGTGCCTTCATGTGAAACTCAATAAGTCCAACCACATTCCTCCATCATCATCACCTCAAAACTACTCTCTCTCTCTCTTCAACATTTTGTTCAATCCATGCTCTTCTCCAACCTCTCACGTTATCATCATTTCCATCCTTTCTCTTATTATATGCTAGAGGCCACATACCCTTTTCTTTCTCTACCATATAAAAATATACTTGTGCTATCCCCACATTTCCATGACTTTTAAATGTATTGGCCAGTGAAGGTACATTCCTTTAATGGACCAAGCAAGAATGAGAGTGACAAAATTGCATGAAAGATTGTATTTTAAGATAAACCACCTCTTCTCCAAGTTGATTATTTCATATGCATGCCTACCCATCTTTGATTAGCCTTTTGTAAGTCTCTCTTTGACTGTAGTCAACAATTATGCTTTCTTTTGTTTTTCATATTATTGTTATCACAATGGCCTGGTTTTAAACTCAATTCATGAGTTGTTAGCTTTTAGCTTAGTTTAAAGGGAAACAACCTATCAGATTCAGGCACCAATTCAACGTTCATACTTTAGTATCAGTTTGGCAAAAGAGATTGTTCGGCGCTGGTATGAATTTTATTTAACTATTACACAAAATCAGTGAGAATCCCAGATGAAATTCATACATATTATTGTATATTCTCTTGGAGATTGAGGGGCTTGGACCATCAACTACAAGAAAAGCAACTTTTTTCTCAAAAGAAAAGAAGAACTAGTAGTTGAGAAAATAACTTAAAATATTTTAGTGGTTGGCTTCGTGATGGAGGCTTGCTTGCATGCATGTTGCGGGAACCCTGCCAGTCTGCACAGTGCCATCCGTGTCCACATCCTTTTGGGGAATTGTGCATGTTTACATTAGGCCCATGTGAATCTCCCTATTCACTATTCTCAAACCTCAACATGGTGAATATGCAATTCAGCACCCCAAAACAAACATGGTGAGCATTCTTGGCTTGGAAATTGGAAAATAATCAATGATATATTAAGGGAGATGATGAATTGATGATAGAGAAAGATCCAACATTTCAAAGTTTTACTCGGAAAACATGCCACCCTTTCTATTTATAAGGTGTACATTTGAGATTCTGATAGAAATTGTTTCTTCCAACAACTAATTTGTAGTAATCTGATCGATGCTGTCTTATATGCCCAGATTTAAAAATACATAAATCCAAATTCAGTAATTGGACTAATTCAATATAAAAATCATTTTTTTGCAAAATTAATTAATTAGTATGCTTATCTCAATGCTTTAAATTACCTTAGCAAACTACCCACCGGCCTCTGCACTAGCCATGTGCTGGCTCTAACTCAAATCTGGCTCTATTCACACACAAAACCAATATATATATTGAAAACCCAATTGATATCAATAGGTAAAAAGAACACGGCCATTGTACATGAAATGCCATAAACTTGTACTATTGTCAGAACAAAAGGAACCAATGAGCCAAATCCAAAATTTTACAAATGACAATTTAGGATGTCAGGACCCGGAACTCTCAAGCCTCAACAAATGTATAATCTAAAACCCATCAACAAAGTAAACAAAAGAAAAGCATTGGATGAATCAATTCAGGTACATTCAAAGTCAAAAACTTTTTTTCCCTGCTGATACAGATCATAAGAACAAAATTAGACACTTGGGATGGATTTTGATCGAATAAGCTTTTTAATGAGAGCTTTCTCTTCATCAATCTTTTGTTTCTCCTCAGCATCTTTTGGCTTGATCTTCCTCTTCTCTTCCAATATCCATTTCAAGAGTTCACGTTGTTGATCTTCTGGAATTGGTTCTCGTTTGATCACAGGATTTGTAATAGGTGGTGTGGGCACGGACATCTCATCAACATGAGCAGTGGCATCTTTAGTTGAGACAGGGCTTACATCTTGCTCCTCCTCTTCACCAACATCTTTCTTCTTGGTCCCCAAAAACAAGTAAGCTACAGAGTTAGACAATAATCAGTCTAGCAATGAGAACAAGACATGTTTTAACAATATAAATTCATTCAAGCATACTGATTTAGGATCACAAAAGAGAAAACATGAGCGAAATTAATAGACTGAAAACATGTATTAGATAAGTGTGACAATAAATTTTCAGTATATTGTACAGTTATGTGAATCCTTAATTAAGAATTCAATTGCTATCGTTAAACTAGTTACAAGATTCAAACACACATTTTTCTACTTGAGTTGGTAAGGGAAATGCTGCAAAGTATGGTTTAAACATCCTCATTGTACTAGTAAGCTGTCAGAATATGAAGTGTAGCTAGCTAGTATATGGATAAAACAACAGAAGAACTGTGTATTTTGCATGCATTGGATTTTAAAACCTTTTATACCCTACCTTATTAACTAAATCATGCATAGGATAAAGTGCTCGCACATTTTGTTTCTCACAAGGCTTAGATTAGAAACATACAACAACCAATCATCTTCCATAAGATCCGAGGGAAATACTATAGGTTTGTTTGAACACAATATTTTAGTGAAATTTGAAAAACATAAAGCTGTTGATCTTTTGCAAAACTGCACACTGGATGATGTATCCATAAATGATGAAATTAAAATGATTACAGAATGCTGTTGTCCAATGTCTCAAAAATGATTTTGCTATCACCTTGATTATTTTTGTTTGTCAAACCCTGATTCAATGAATCAATATAAAGAAAATTATAATAATTGTCAAGACCGCAAAACTATCAGTTACAAATGCAACATAAAAGTTACAATGATAGGAAACTAGCACACTAATCTTAGAAATAATGCTTCTAACAACCACAACTATCATATATTAAGAATATAACAACCAAGCATGCATAGTAGCAATAAAGGCACAAGGTAGCCTCTTTTTTGGCCTTTCATAAAATGATCATCCTCAGACATAAAGTCAAAGCTTTCCATTCTAATCATGTTATTTCTTGATTTTTATTTATTTTGTTGGTCACGACCAGATCCAAGCTTTTTAACTTATGATCTCACTGGCTTCCAACTCATCCTCAGAAGCAGATATTGTACTGCAGAAAACGAAGATCATTAATCCCATCCTCCCTAAGAAATCGCCACCCTTATGATGTTCTGATCTTCTCACTTACCAAACTCATGAACAAACATGTCAAAGTGAAATACAGCTTAATGTAGTACCATCCTACCCACCTCGTCCGAAATCAACATTTATTTTCAGGGAGTATTCAGCATAAAAGAGGAGCAAAATAAATACTGGTAGGCCAAATCCAACGATAACTCAAGGTGTGAATTTAGCCAGAAAACAAATATTCCAACCCATGAAATTTCAAACCCCAAAGATAAAACATGTTTTCCTCCCACCCCATGATCAATAATAAGTAACAACCAATGATTAAAAAAAATATAAAATAATTAAGTTTACATTATTCATTCAGGGTAAAAGCCATATCCAATCCAAAGAAAGAAACCCCATCTCATAAATTCCCACATGATCAACAAGGGTCAAACCATTCAAACGAAAAAAACGATTTTTTGGTCATTGAGTTCCAGAAAAAGTTACCTCCGACACCGAGATTCACAGCCAAAAGCATAGGCCAAAGAAATTTATAGCGCCGAACAAACGGTTCCTTTGGCGGCGGCGGCGGCGGCGGTGGAGCAGCAGCCTGGCCATGGGCCCCCATCGCCGCCGGCGAGGAGAACTCGTTCGATTTCTGTTGTCCTCGAAACTGCCTCAGTTGCGCTGTTACCAAAGAAAGAGAAACCTTGAATCAAAAATTGGATATTTGATCTGATTTTCCACAATTTTTTTCTTAACAAAAAAAAAAAATTAACAGAGATAGAAAATAACCTTTTCGAGGCTTGTTGGTATATAGCTTTGGAGGACCTTCTTCACTCATTCTTTTCTTCTCTTTCACCCTTTCACTTATTCCAACACTCACTCTTTCAACTCTTAAATCTTCTTCACTGTTAGGTCACACTGTTTCTTTCCCATGCAGCAACCATGAGTTTTTTTTTTTTTTTTTTTTTTTTTTTTTTACTTCTTTCTTTCTGGAGTATTTTACCTTATTATCCAGGGAAATTTACATAAAGGATTTATTTTTCAAATTTATGAAAATTGATATAATTTTAAAATTAAAAAAAAAAAAAATAGTACAAAATTTTATTTTGTGATGTTGCAATACTACTTTCTCGTACGACATAATATTTAAGATTTCTAAATATTTTATTTAATTTTTGCTCTAATGTAATTCTTAATAAAAGATCCTAATTAAATCACACATTTTTATAGTAAAAATAATTAAAATTTAATTTTTTATTATTTTAAATAAACTTAATTAAGTAGTTGTTATCTTCTTTACGTGTCTTCACGATTTCGTATTAAAATAAGTAGGTGTTAATATAAATAATCAATGACTTTTATTACTTTAATTGGAAATGTAATTCCCATATTATCACCTATAATTCATAAGAATTATCTGTTAATATTTCTAACTTTTATTATTTTTACTGAAAATTGGACTTTCTTATTGTGTTTCAATTCCTAACTATCGACATTTGCATTTAAAATTGAAAATCACACAAATAATTACGTATAGGCAAGAGGTGCAAATGGAATAAAAGGTGAATAAAGTTATTAAGACCAGAAAATAAATACTATCAAGTTACTGTTAACACAAGTCATTGTGGATATTAAATTTTAAGGAATTAACTATGTTAAAAAATTCATATTAAGTAAAATAAACTACTTAACGTGATTTTTTTTTTTACATCAGAACATAATATGATAATTAAACCATGATTTTTCTTATCAAATAACCGTTTTATATTCAAATTATATAACAATTGGATTATAGAACAAATTTCCTTTAGATTAGATGAAAGTGAAATCCAAACAAGTCACTAAAGAAAAAAAAAAAATACTACCATCAAATCAATGATGAAAATCGGGTTTTGAAAGAGATATGTTAAGAACATCCCATTGAATAAACTACTTAACGTGATACCATAGATATTATCCTCGTTTGCGGCAAATGAATCGTTGCGGTATGAACTATGATTTATGAACAATTATCTGATGGTACATGTTCTATGGACATTTTAACAAAAATTATAGAACGGGAATACTGAATTCCTATTACTACGCTTACAGGTTTACACTAATTATCAAGACAATATAGCGTCAGCAGCAACACAAATGGCATCATTCATCAATCAGCTTCATCAATCAGCTCCATGGACGGGAACTGCCATAACCCCTCCCACGGTCTTGGAAACCTCGGGGACCTGATTCATTCATTGTTGAACAAGAACACAATAAATCTTTTCTATGGATAAAAATGACCATAGTTTAACATGAAAGGTTAATCAATATTTAGGAAGGATGAAGCCTTTTTTAATTCATTTCGAGAGATGCAAGTGTAGAGCATAAGAAATCCTATATCGAAAAACAGATATCAAAATAAAGACTAACAAGAAAACTATTAAACACAACGATATGTGATATGTGAATGTTATTCATTGTTTTCTTCTAGGTGAGTATATCGGAATCATATGCACAAAGTCCCACACCAAACAAGCATACACTTCACAGCTACAAACAACAATTACCATCATGAGAAAAGGACCAACAAATTACATGCACTTTGTAAGCCCAGTTATACTTGGGTCGGGTTAACTGACCTGAAGGCAGAGGTGGTGCACCACGCCCCATTGCTGCTAATTCAGGACTCACTTTCTGTCCAGCTTCCTCAAGTATGGCGATCAGTTCCTTTGCAAATCTAGCATTTGCAGCTGTGAAGAATGTGTAGGCAGTTCCTTTTGCACCAGCTCTCCCAGTCCGCCCAATGCGATGGACATAGTCCTCAAGTGACCCCGGGAAGTCATAATTTATTACATATTTCACATCCTTCACATCTGATGACAGTAATCAAATAGTAGAAGAATTAAGATACACATTAAGTAAAGCTATTGGTTAACTTTAAAAAGTGACAGTAAACTGGAAGTCATGATGAAACACAAAAGCAGCTTTTCGCCATTTGTCACAACAAAATGCCAAGACGGACTAATCTTGGCGTTGACCTCAAGCAGAAGATGCGTAATTCTAAAAGAATTGCTATTCAAGCATAATATAACACGTAATCAAAGACTGCAAAAAAGTAGACAAAAAAACATTTAAGTAAAAAAGAATTTAATATACAATATTGTAGGAAGGTAGGAAAACAGTAATTTAATATTATTATCTCCAAAATAAATAAGAAGTAGCGATATTTGCATAACTATAAGAACATCTGCCATGTAATTAATTAAGCAAAGCAAAGCAAAAGTTTTTGTACCCAAACCACGGGCTGCAACGTCTGTTGCAGTCATAATAGGACTTTTTCCCGATTTAAATTCTGAGAGCACCCAATCTCTTTCTGCTTGACTTTTGTCTCCATGAATCGAAAGTGCAGGCCAGCCATCCATGCGGAGTTGCCTAGTGATCTGATCACATCCTTTTTTGGTATCCATAAATATCAGTATTCGGCTGCCATCCATGATGTCCTCTAGCAACTTCACCAATCTGACAAATAGGCAGACTCCATTAGGTGGCCCTATGTTATAAGGTCTTAAATACAATGAGAATGAAAGTAAAGCAGAACAAATCCTACTTATCATATTTCTGCTTTTCTGAAACAATGTCAACATATTGACGTATTGCATGGTTAGCTTTTAAATCTTCAGACCCTATAATTACCTGCACAATGATTTCAGAAGTTGTTATTTAAACAGACATACATCATACATACACACTTCTCACAAATTTAAAGGAGAACAACACAGTTGCATGTCCCAACATGAAAATATATTAATATCTTACTTTGTATGGGTTATAAAGAAACTTCCTTGCCAATTGTTCGACCTCCTTCGGCCAGGTAGCACTCCAATACAAAGTTTGACGGTCGGGACGGATCTAAGTAAAACAAAAACCAAACAGTGATTAGATGACCAAAAAAATAAAGAAACTTTTTTTAATCTGCAGCTTCAGTGATCATATTTTCTAAATCAAGTTGGATTAACTGGTGGTAGGTACAAATAGTACAATGTTGGGGGCAAAAGTGGAAAATGCCATTGTTTGTGGGCCAAATTAGATTTTTTAGGTTTTAAAAATAAACTAAAATTGAAAAACAAATTTAAGAAAACAAGCTCAAATCCATGTTTGCCAATGCCTACCAACCAGTTTAGTTGGTATCACAATATACCATGGTCCTGCAATACAAATCAGGGGCAGTATAGTTCCTAGGTATGAATCGCAGAGCATATTGCCAGAATCACAATCTCTAGCCACATTGCCCGAGTTAGGGTCACATCTAAACTGGAGGTTGGGTCGTGTGTGACCCAGTTTCAAAACCCTAAATAAAGGGGAGGGAAGTAGCCGATATTGTTCCACAATTTTTACCCATTCTACTTCTGTCTCCTTCAGTTTTTCTTCCCATTTTTCTGTTCTCATCTGTTCATGCAAAAAGAGAATGACCTGTCCCTTTTTTTTGTTTTAACACATTGACTGGTGTAGCAAGATGAAGATGACTGATGCTGATCTAGGGGATAATGAAAATGTCGGATTGAAGGTTTTTTTAGGCTATATTTCTGAATTTATGCAGCAGTAGCAGCCACTGTTTGCTGATTTTAGGCAGTAACAGCACTATTTTTTTTTGGATTGGGAGACTATACTGCTGTTTTGTGCAGCAGCAAGTAGTGACTGTTATATGAATTTATGCTGCTGCTTTTGTGGGAGTATATGTTGCTGAATTGTGCAGCAGCAAACAACTATTGTTTGCTGAATTTATGTAGCAGGCAGCCACTTATTTTCACCTCGTGGTTGTTATTATGCTGTAACAGCGTTTACTTTGGAACTTATACGACACTTTCTTTGTTATAAAATTACCCTAGATTTATGTTTTTAAAGTTATGGTTGTTATTGTTCTTTTACATATCTTATTCACACACAGGCTATTTTATTATTGATCATGAATTGTAAGAGCATCTCTAATGGATTTTTCTTGCAATAGCTGTTTATCAATAAAAGCATTATTTTAATGAGTCCTATAAAACATGATTTGCTTAAAATCATGATTCAATTAGAGATTCAGAAAATAAGTTTTCTAGTTCGTGATTTGTGTTCAGATTCAACTAATACCATGCTAGCAATATAGCTCTAGCTAGAACATTACTCATAATAAGTGAATGAAGCATCAACTTGACTATGACAAACAATACTCATAATACAATACTAATCTATATCTTGAAATTTTAGTATCTCAAAATATTGACCAAATCATAAAATAAAGCAACCTGAGCAACAATCTTCCGCAGCTGAGGATCAAACCCCATATCCAACATCCTATCAGCTTCATCCAATACAAGATATGTGACCCTCTGCAAGTTGGTATGATTTGATTCAAGCATATCAATTAACCTTCCGGGAGTGGCAATTACAATTTCGACACCTGTTCAGAAAAATTAACAGAAGCAAAGAAGAATTCATGATTATTATTAGCATGTAAATAAGCTTTAAATAAATTAAGTTGTCTTTTTTTATTTTTTGTTTTAATTTCTTAGTTTTGTAAATATTTTTATGAGAATTTGTTGATTTTAGTCTTTTAATTTAAGTTATTAGTTTTATAAGATATAAGAAGAAAAATGATCCTCTTAGTGTATTTTGCAGAAATAAAAGAAAAGCATCAAAAGAGATTAAATGCCAAATATGGAGGGGGCTGGGCGCCCAAAATAGAAGGCTGAACGCCATCATTCAGGGGACCTCAGATTTTGTTTTTACTATATTAATTTATTAATATATTTTCTCAAGATTTTGTTTTTACTGTAAATTTCTGTTTATTCTGCTCTGATCTAAAGAAACTTCATTCGTACAATTAGTGAAAATATTAGATTGGCAAAGCATTCAATCAAATCCCTGTTGGGACGATACTCATACTTATTCTTGCTACTTTTATGAATTGGTTGGTGCACTTGCCAAAGGCCGTAACAATTATGAAAAGAGGGAACAAAAATTGTACAAAGAGGCAACAAACACTCAGTAAGTTAATTAACAAAAGTCATGGCTTTGTATACTTCAACACGTACCTTTCTGGAGATCACGCACCTGAGGTCCCTTCGGAACCCCACCATAGATGCATGTGCTCTTAATCCTAGACGATGCACCAAATTTAGTAGCCTCTTGTTGTATTTGAACAGCAAGTTCCCGAGTTGGAGCCAATACTAAAACAATAGGTCCATCTCCAGGATCTGAAATACATTGTTAATGAATGGGCAGCAAAATAAAAGAGACAGAGCAAAGTAAAAACAAAAGGCACCCTTACATTCAATATGAAATCTGATCATCTTAGTTAGTTGTTTCCTTATTTACTTACCTAGAATGGGCTGAGCATTAACATGCACAATGGCAGGTAACAAGTAAGCAAGTGTCTTCCCTGAACCTGTTTCTGCTATTCCTATCAGATCACGCCCCTTCAAAGCCATGGGCCAACCTTGAGATTGAATGGGTGTAGGCTCAGTAAAGCCAGCTTTTGTAATTTCTTGCATCACATATTCTGGATGAAATCAACGCCATAAATTAGTATGCTGTTTAAAATATGTCATCCTATAATCTGAAAATAAATTTTGCAAGATAATCACGATACAATCAATTACAAACAAAAATGTTCTTCTCTTTTCGTTCGCCTTATATACTGCAAACCGCATGCTGTCTACTGAAATCACTTTCAATCTACCGAAATCACATGCTGTCTACTGAATAAAATAAGCCAACCAATTCCTCAACTATTAGGAAAATATTTTTAGCAGACATTTGGCTTCACAATCTTTCCCATTGAACTAATAATCCTTCCAAACTACCAGCTTTTGTCAAAGTTTTGTCCAAAATAAAGCAATAATGAGAAGATGAGTAGTGTACTTTAAGCTGAAGGTGAAAAGTAAAACTGATGAAATAGAAAAAAAAATTAAAAAAAAAAAAAAAAGCAGAAATACCTGGAAAACCAGCATCTTGAAAGGTTTTGACAGGCTTGGGGATATCTCGACCTTCAACAGTTATTTCCCTCTGCTGCCGGTACTCATTAACCTCAGCATCTGTCATTGCCCTTACTGCAGGTGACTCAATGTAGAAGTTTTTCTCGAAATGAGGCAAACCATCCAAACTGAGGTTCCTCTTTGGTGACCCACCATCATCATGATCCCTCCTGTTTGATGAAGAGTGCTGTACAGAACCACCAAACCCTGTAGGCGCACCTAGGCCAGAATCACTAACAAAACAAACTGTCATTCAGCAAAACATTGTATAAAAAAATATAAGATTACCAACGTTGAAACTGTAGACATCTGGGTAAAGATGAAGAAGAAGTAAGGATAAAAAATCTTAATAAAAGAATACAACAGTAATATATGGTTGAATAACAGAATGTCATATTAACATGTGTTGAATAATAATGCTTTGAAACTACAATGCTCTATCCCTTAATTACACTAATACTTGATATCCACTAGACTTCTAATCATAACTAAGTCAGAATTAGGAATATATCAAATCCCAGATAGTGGTACATAGCAGCCAGCTTAGCAAATGACAAATCAGGATAGAAGCTATGAAGCCCAAATACTTCAAAAATCGGAAAGTATCCATTTTGGATACTGATACTTCTACATTCGTATCTGAAAAGTATCCATTATTTTTTTTTTCATTTAATTTTTCAAATCTTTTTATGAGATACTCATATGATACTTTTGGAATGCTACCATGTATGTATATATCCAATAAGTAACCACCTTTTTCATTCGATTTTTTAAATTTTTTCTAATATGTGATTTATATACTTTCAAAAAGTATGCGAAAAAAATTGTCTTCAAGCTTCTTGGTTAGCCATATTCTTCCTCATGTTATGAAGGAATCTGCGTACATGCTTATTCGTTCATCCATTGAAGAGAACAAAAGTGGATCAAAAAAGAACTAGAACATTTTGTTTATGTACATTCCAACCTTTGACTTTTGTCCAGAAAAGATTAAGGGTATTATTGTATAAAAAAGGAGACAAGGTTATGGAACATTAGTGGAATTATACCTACATGATGATGGTGTTAGGCTTCTTAAATTGGTAGATTTCTCTTTTCTTTAACTAAATTTAGAAGTTATGCATTTTCTAGATGATAGTATCGCAGGAGAGGAGAATGATTCAATCACCATAAGATAGAAATTTAACAAAGCTTCTGAATTGTAAGTGGTTGTATAGAGAGTCGATACTGGCTTTAAGTTCTTCATAGATGTTTTTATTAATATAGTTAATTATTACTGATTATGATATGGACAAAAACTATATTTTATTGCTATAATCATAAATGTCTTTTTGTAAATTGTGATCATAGTTTTGAATTAATGATAAATGATCAATTTCTCTTTATTTATCAATATTCTACATTTATATAAATTATATAATCATATTTTGTTAATGTATCCTAAATTTGGAAAAATTGTGTAACTATTCCGTTCTAATGTCGTACTAAGAATCTGGGCTTCATAGGATAGAAGGAAGCAGGATGACTGCTATTTTAAATATTACATACAAACTAAAAAGTTTACACTGCATGTTTGTATTCAAGAACAAAATAGAACCGAAAATTAAAGAGATTCACGACAGAAATGACTTTTTTTGGCTTAGTAGTCACACAATCACAAACAATCTAGCAGCAAAGAGAATTCTAAAGAAGACAAAAAAAGAAAGATGATGGTGAAATTAATCGGAAAAAACACACAACAAATTAGATAAATAATAGCAGAATGTGAATTGGGAAGTTTAATGAAAGAAGAAATAATGGAACATTAAAAAAAAACAAAAAATAGTCCTGGAGAGTACAAAGAAGCAAAGGTCAAAACAAGGTAATGTTTGGTTAAATGGTCAAGGAAGAAGGATTTCAAATTCAATTATCATCTTTCTAAGGAAAAAAATAGATAAACACATAACAAAATGGGTTGAAAACATAGTCTTACACCTAAAAAGCTTGTTTCTTAGGTAAAAATGGACTTTTGAAGCTTATGTAATGATAACATCCCTATATAGCACGGGAAAACAGATATTTTGGCAGTTATTCCACTTGCAGAGACAGCTATTTAAACTGCTTTGCTATTTGAGTTCCACATACCAACCTAGGGTTGCTTCACCCTGCTACTCAACTAAGCAGTCTTTTGACTTGTGAAATATGAAACTGACCCTTAAAATTCATCTGAAATATTTTAAAATATTTTTAACATACAATATAATAATATGATATTATGACATGTCTGATACTCCTCCTCTAGGAAAAGCTTACAGAGCATTAAATTTGTTACTACGAGTGGTGGCAGGCAATGACTACAACAACAACAACAAAAAAGCCTCACCTCATTAGGTGATGTTGGATCCATGGAGAATCACACGATACCATTCAATTCGGTTCACACATTGAAAAAAATAAAATAAATAAACAAATGAAACCATTGTCCCCACATGTAACTCAAATGGTTAGGCTGCAGGACATCAATTTTCAGCTCACAGGTTCCATCCTTCCCCACTCCCCTATCCCCTCTTTCCATCCTCCTTTCAAGGCATACCATGAGTCTCTCCTTGGAACCAAATAAGATATAATATAATAAATCCTTTAAAAACAACCATGAAAGTGAAATTAACAAAGCAATTGATTGATGAATTGGGTTCATTACCACAGACTCATAGAGTTGTAAAAATACCAATGGACCTCTAAAGCGAACTAAACCAGCAGTAGCAAACGTTTCCTAAATGAAAAAACCCTAAAAATTCGGCACTCTAGTAAAACTAAAAAAGAAGATTCAGTCGGAAACAAAAATATATATATAAAAAAAAAACGGGAACATTATATTTGGATATTACTGAACTCGTCGACGTCAACTAGTGCTAAGAGTGTGAATATCTAACAATCTGACTAAATTGGCGAACAAAATCTACAAAACTAGGGAGTGTAGAAAAAATTAAGAATAACAATAAAAATTGAATTTGAACGGAAAAGGAACATGTATGTTTCCAGAAAATTAGGGTTCAGATTAAATGGCAGCGGCGGTTACCTCCTCCGGTCACGGTAGGAAGTGGGGTCGCCGGAGCGGCTGTCGTAGCGGCTCATGATGTCCTTCGATAATACACTCTTCACTTTCCTCCTCTCTTGTGGCTCCTCAAAGAGCGTTCTTCAGTTTCTCTCTAACTAACTACTATTTGGGCTTTCCTTCGCTGGCCCAAGTCACGCTTTTGAAATGTTTAAAATCGAAAACATTTGGAAAAATAATTTTTTGGATATATTAAATATTTAAATGTTTTAAAATATTTCAGAAAGAAAATTTAAAATGTTGAAAAATTCAATATTCTAAAAAGTATTCTCCTAAATATTAAGAAGGCAACATGTTACAGAAAGCACTTTTCATAATGTTTTTAAATTTCAACAATCTGCAAACTAGAAAAAAAAATATTTTAAAAAATATAAATATATTAATAAAATTGTGAAGTGCAAATAACATTGGTCATTTCTGACGAGTTCTTTCTTCATCCTAATACCCTCTTTCTGCATAGCATAATAAAATTTTAATTTTACAACTGTCCTTATAAAAATTATTTAAATAACATTTTTTTATTAGAAAGGTTTTCTTCTTCTTTCGACAACCATATCGCAGAGTGCAGGTTCTAAAAGCAATGCCATTGAAGTTGTTTTTCTAAAAGCAACTAACTTGTTATGCAGGTTCCACATAAATAAGAATCTAAAGGCCAAGTGTAAAATGCTTGTTCATCCAAGGGAGGCATGAGATGTTGTTATGAAAGCATGGACAATTGTGATTGATTGTACTGATTGTGAAACATTTCCTAAATATGTTGAAAATTTTGAAAGTGTTTGTTTGGCATGGCCTATATTTTTGGAATATGTTCAAAAGACTTGGATTAAAGCTTATAAGGAAAAGTTTGAGTGCTTGGACAAATAAGGTGATGCATATAGACAATACTACATCAAATAGGTATGCTATTATATTTCAATTAATTTTGTGTGTTATATGCAACGTTGAACAAGCTCATGGGAATGTAAAGCGTATCTTGCAAACTAGTATGGGAGATTTGTGTATATGTTGGGATGCAATCAACAATTTTCTTGTCCTCCAACATAATGAGATTAAGGCGTCGTTCGAGATGAGTCTATATATTTTTACCCACACTTTCAACAGGTCATTATTTATTGGGTATGGTAAGCAAGTATGCGTTGGTGCACATTGCATAAGAGTTTAATAAGGTACAACTTGTTGGCTTTGATAAGAAAAAGTGTGGTTGTGTCCTTAGAAAAACTCATGGTTTATCATGTGCATGTGAGCTAGCAAGATATGTTTTTGATGTGATACCGCTAAATGAAGTGCATGTGATGTGAACTAGACTTAGTTTCTCAGACTTATCATCAAGTCAATCATCATCTCAGTTGTCTATTAAGCAAGAATGGGAGGTGATTTCTAAACGCTTTGAGGAGCTTGATATTGGAGGTAAGATGACCCTTAAAGGCAAGCTGGCTGAAATCGCATACCCTAACATGACATTATTATGTCCCCTGTTGGAAAAGATTAAGACTAAAGAGTCGCAAAAGAGTAAACAGAAACGATTAGAGAGATCAACCAAGCGTGACCCTTCATACTTTGAGCATGTAGACAAGATTCATTCCATGGAGGATAGTTGTTCTACACAAAAGGCTTCAAAGATCAAGGTAAAACGACATTCGGTGTTACCCTCTAAAGTTTTGCCCTGTCTTGATCAATTTTATCCTATATGTCATTCATACATAGTGGACATTTTTTATGTTAAACCTGATGGACATTGTGGTTATCGATCAATTGCTGCTTTGTTGGGAATGGGAGAAGACTCATGGCCATTAATCAGAATGGATCTATATAAAGAGATACGTGAATGGCGTGATCAATATACAAACATTTTTGGTAGTCATGAACGTTTTGATCAACTGAAGAACTCTTTACTTGTTGGGGGACATCATCTGTAAGTGTAAGTGCAATGACATATTAATAATATTTTACATATTTGCAGGCAAGTGTTGACAAGTGGATGACTATACCAGATATGGGTTACTTCATTGCAAGCAGATATAATGTTATCCTTATTTGCTTGTCTTTGCAACAAAATGTAACTATTTTTCCATTACGAAGTAAACCTCCTATTGATGTTAGTCAACATTGGATAATATCCATAGGACATGCTTAAGGGAACCATTTTGTACAGGTGTTAACGGATTTTCAGCAAGTGTACTGAGTCCTCAAGTAATATAGTAACTAAGAAGAGTATCATATCCACAGGGAACGGAATTTGTTTGAAAACTGAATATGTATCAATGTATGGTGAATACAAATAAGTAATAATAATGATTTTGTTTGGGAATTTTAAAGAACGTAACAATAAAGCAATTAATAATAAAAATGATAAAATCAATAATAATAAAGGCCTTGGGATTGAATAGTAATACTCTCTTTTGCGTACACTCTTAACCTAATTTGATATTATTACTTTCAATTACCAATCTGTGCAAATAAAAGTCTTTTCAACCTGATTCCTCTAGCATTGAATTTCATAAATCAAATTACCTAGCTTTTATCCCTAATTACTAGAATAATTTAATCAGGATTAAGATTAGTTGCTCTAAACAATCACTGCACTATAATTCATTCCTGAACTTATGCATGTAGTGCATTTACGTTTAATTCTTATTTCAAAAAGTGTTTTCCAGTCAAATTAAGAAATCTAAAATAAAATCAAAGTAATAATGAAACGTAAAACAAAGGTATTGAATTAAATGAAATCAAACTAAGATCAAGAGTGCATTTGAAGAAGAGAATTTACATTCAATCTCAATAGTAAGAGACTTAGCTATGCATGGTAGCCATGAAATTACAAAAGAAAAAGAAAAAAATAAGCTTGATGACGGCGGCGGCCTCCAACAAGTAGCCAAGGACGAGAGAAGTGAATGATGATGATCTTTACGTTTGCCCTCAATCCTTTTTATAGCTTTCACCCCCTCAATTAGGTCATTGCGCAGCAGTTATTTCGTGAACCACGCCCTCAGAAACGTGGACCTCCTTAATTTAGGGTTTCGCACATGCTGGTCTTTAAGTGAGTTTTAGCCCAAGCTGCTCGTTTAGCTTAAGCGAAAAGTCGCTTAAACTCTTCTTTTTTTGTTACTCTTTTTCATTCAGCGCCGCTTCTCCTGCTTTTCTTAGATTAAACCTAATTCTCAATAGATGTTATCTCTCCATAATCAAACGCATTAAATTGAAAAATAACTAATAAAATCAAATAAAACCAGAAAGAATCAAATTTAAACTGAATTAACAACAAAATCAACCATAAAATCTCTACAAATTAACTAAAAATCAACGCTTATCAACAGGTAAGCTTTATAAGTTACAGATTGCCCAACCCTTATTTGTGATGTTGGCTAACTTAATTTTGATTTTCATTTATAGGTTAAATTGATTTATGGTTGTCATTTATCAAATATATACATGATGTGGACCAATCACAGTTTTGTAGAGGCACAATTATGGCTAACTCATTATATTACCAGAATGCAACTATTTGTTTCCATGTTAGGATCAAGTACATCATATGTTAATCTTGCGGATGATTGATTCATTTATATTAGAATTGGATGAGTTTTGATTGATTTATATTTAGTAACGACAAATGTGAGAAATGTAATGATTCATTCAAATTGTACCAACATAAACTTCATACATAAACAAACTGCATACATAAACATGGTACCAACATAAACTTAAACAAACTGCATACATAAACATAGTACCAATATACTGAATACATAAACATAGTGTTAAATACATATTCAATAAATAAAACCCTACGAACTATAACTCCCTCTCCCTCAGACATCGCTCGCTCGTCAAGTGTATACTTGTCCTTCACGCGAATGTGTCCGAGCCAATTTATACGCAACTACTGTATCCTCATGTGCATCCCCACAGCTAATTACCCTCTGCAATAGGGTGGCTATCCTTCTAAGGATACTCTGAAAAAATAAATAATAAAATGTGACTGTAATCACATAATAAAATGAAATAAAATATTAAAATGTGAATGTAATGAAATGCCGAGGCTGGCTGCTGTGTAAGGTGGCTGGCTAATCGTCATCATGACTATAGCTATGACTATGACTACAACTCCGACTACGACGATCTCCTTGCTCATCCGATTTACATTTTTTTCAAATGTGAACCGGATGGGGATGTCATTCGGTTGTCATTTTTTTTGCAAATGACAAACGGATGACATGTTCATTCGGTTCGCAGTTTTTCAATTTTTTTTTTAAATTAACAGTAACTTTGTGCACTGTGACAGATATAGTTAGGAAAATGTAACTTTGTCCACTATTAAACTGTTCACCTTCTTCTATACCTAATTTTTTAAAAACTTAATGCAATTAAATTATGATTTTGTTATATGTGTTGTCACCTATTATCACCCAATTAAAATTAATGTAATTAAAAGTAAAAAAGAAATGAAGAGTCTCTTTTTTTTGTGTATGTTTACTCCTAATTCCAATTTCCAACCCCATTTTAAACGAAAAGTCTCTTTTGCTATATTTCACGAAGAGTCTATTTGTTTTGCAAGTTCACTCTTCCTCATTGGGTTTCATTTCAAATTCAATTAAAATAAAACTAAATTAATTTAATTAAGGCAAATGAAGAGTCAAAGAAGAGTCTCCTCTACTGCATTTTAGGATGAGTATCTTGTTTTCCATCTTCACTCTTCCTGATTAGGTTTCATTTTAAATTCAATTAAAATAAAACTAAATTAATTTAATTAAGGCAAATGAAGAGCCAAAGAATACAATCTTCTTCCCCAACCAAGGAATCATATACATTTCTCTGAACATATCTGTAACATAACATTCCAACAATTCATAAAAAAAAATAAAGAAATGAGATTTGAGAACCGAACAGGGTGGTGTCCGGTTCACAACTTACATACCGGATGGCACCCCCTTCAATTCATCCGTTTTTCATTTTTTTAAATTTAAGAATCGGACAGCCAGCCATCCAGTTCTCAAATTTCAAAAAAATAAGAACCGGATGGTTGGTTGTCTGGTTCTCAAATTAAAAAAAAAATGACAAACAGATGGTTGACTGTCCGGTTCTCAAATTGTAAAAAAAGTTGGAACTTTTTAATAAAACAGGAATAATTTGATAATTTCTACAAGGTCAGTCATGGAATTAAAATTTGTTATGGAGGTGTAAGAAGAGAGCATGGGGATGGAGGAAGAATTCGTCATCTTCTCTTGAACTATTTGGGCTCAAGCCAATCCATTATAGGACTGATTCTTCCTGCACCTCCATGGTGACTTCCTGCACCTCTATAATTTTAACATATTCCCATTTTAGCCTTGAGAAAAAGACGAAAATAGTCTTCACTCATGGTAACTGTCATTCATTTTTTTTCACTTTGCGAGTTGCACAAACCGCAATACAATTAAAAAATAAATACATTGCGGGTTGTACAACCCGCAATACAAATTTTTTTTTAAATACATTGCTAGTCTTATACTTAAAGGTCTCCACAATGTAAAAATAATGTGATAATTACCATTACACCACAACAGCAAGTTTGTCAACCTGCAACACAAATTGATTTTTAAATACATTGCAGGTTGTACAACCCGCAATGTATTTTAAAAAAAATTTGTCTTGCGGGTTGTACAACCCGCAATATATTTAAAAAAAGTTTTATATCGCGGGTTATACAACCCGCAATGTGAAAGGTGCAGAACATATAATTGCGGGTTGTACAATCCGCAATGTATTTATTTTTTAATTGTATTGCGGTTTGTGTAACCCGCAAAATGAAAAAAAAATCCCAATTACCATAATAAAGGTTATTTTTGTCTTTTTTCAAGACTAAAATGAGAATATATTAAAATTATGGAGGTGCAGGAAGTCAATATGGAGGTGTAGAAAGAATCACTCCCATTATAGAATGGGTTGGGTCACTTACTATAGACTTGTTTAAAGGGTTGTTCTCGACTTCTTCTTCATGCACCTGCACAATTTCTTGATGCACTCCCATAATTTTCAAAATGATATTTTACCCTCCTTTAAAGTTACTTGCGGATTATCCGTTTTAGAACTATTTCGGGACGCGCTTTTTGAAATTTCCGAAACAGGATTTCTGGAGTTTCCATAATGGAATTTTCATAACAGAATTTTTAGAATGAGATTTCAGTAATAGAATTTCTAGATTTCAGTAACAGAATTTTTTGGAACAAGTTTTCCAAGATAAACTTTTTTTTTTTTGGCAACACTTTCTTTCTATCTATTTTTTCCTCGGCAGCATTCTTCCTTTCTTATTCTTTTTCTGCAGCCGCGGTGGTGTAGTTCAGTGAGGGAGGGTATGTTAGTCTATTCCGGTTAGTAGCGGGGTGTAATTAGAGATGTTGGAAGTGCGGAAAGCAAAAGCCTTTCTTCTTTGGCACGTGCCTTCATTGAGTTCGACTCTGATCAAGCTGGTAATTAGTTTATGCAGAAACAAGTTGGATTTTAGAACACAAGGATTCCCCACTCAATAGAAAAAAAAAATAGATGGATTAGGATGTTAAAAAGGTGATTTTAAAATAAAGATTTAAAATAGATAAAAGATTTTAAAATAAAAATTAATTCATATAAAATTTAGTGAAAAAAAAAAGATATCAAAACAAAAATCCAAGAACTAAACCAAATTTAAAGTTATATGATCGTGGTTTGTGTGGATATGATTGATAGATGTACAATGAGTTTGATTTCTTAAGTTTTATGGAGATGGGTCATGAAGAGATTGTGTGACAATACACTTTGATGGCATCATAATGGATAAGGCAATTGGATAATAACGAATTAATGAGTGAAAAAGAAACCCTGAATTTATCTGCTGAAGTTGCTATTGCATTGCAATTTGCATGGCTACTCATATGGATCAGGTATGGTATGGTGGTGTGTGAGGAGCCTTATGCAACTTGACAAACCCTTTTGGAATATGGATATGATCCAATGAAGATTTAGCCTTACCAAATATGTGACATTCCTTTCGGCACAAAACAATAAACAAAAGTAGAGAGCCATTCTCATCACATAGGCAGATAAGGTGTCTGCTTCTTCCTGTTCAAAAACTTTTGCATACACTGAAGTGATGTGCAGTACAGAAAATCTTATATTCTATAATAAACTACTTTTCTATCAATTATCATTTCTAGAAGTAGAATTTTGGTGAAATAGACCATATTTGGTGAGTATTCAGCTTCATTTGTGACTGATATGTTCATAGTCTATTTTCACAAAAAGGTTTAATAGTTATACCGTTAATCAAGTAGGTAAGGTTGCTGCTCAGAATTAATTGGAACTGCAAGCAAGAGAGCAAGTTGAACTTGTGAAGTTTCTTGCAAAATTGCTACTGATGTGAAGTGTTTTATGGATAAAAAGGTGAAATAACTTATATTTATGTCAACTTTCATATCAACTTAAAAAAAAATATTTACTAGTATATTAATACTTCATGGTAAGACTTTTCAGATTATGTGTAGGATTATATGTAAAGATGATCCGATAATAATTCAATAATAGTCTAATAACAGGTAATTTAATAACAATTTGATAACGATCTGAAAACTAACATAAGAATCTCATTACATTATGAAGTTAACTTTAAATTTAATTTAACCTTAAAAAAAATTATTGAAAAACTTTTTTCTAATTAATATAAGATATCACTGAATAACATTTAATTTAAATGAAAGAATAAATATAAAATGGATTTATTTTAAATATACAGTTGATAGGTAGGCCTATCATTAATCATCAATGATATAAATATGCTATGATATTTAATGATATATCTTTGCTGACTGTAATGGATAGAAGCAAAGATTGTCTTTGCTTTGTGTAGTAACAGTGATAGAAGTAGGATCTTGTCCTAGTACTGATAAGACCCTTTTAGTGGTGTATTTGTTTAAAATCCATCATTAGCTTAATTAACTCACTTGGTGCATTTTTTGCATAGTGAATTGTGAGAAACCAAAACTATATGTATATATTTGGTATCTACTCCAAAGTGCAATGGTTCTTTCCATTTTCATAAAAAAAGTGAAAGAAAGTGTTCAGTGGCATTTGGAATTGGGAAGGTGGTCCAATGATTTAAGGTAACATAGCATTTTCAGGCCCTCTTTCCCACCAAAACAAGCATAAAATCTGTTGCAATAAACAACAATGCCCTTTAATCCAATTCTGTTCTGGCCAAGGTTATTTTTTATGTTCGGTTAGTTTGGTTCATTGGACACATGATCTTCAGTGGCATTGTCTTGTGAGCCAAAGTGAAATGACATTTAAGGAAATAATGCAAAACTTTAAGAATTTAGAACATGGTATTGGCCCCATCTCAAATTCTAGACAAGTAGGCAAAAAGACACCCTTTGAATAAACAAACAAGGCACTTTGAGTTATCCATAAGCAAATAATTTCCCTTTGGAGGTTCAAATCTTAGAGGGAAAGCTTATTTCAAGGAAATGGTAGTTGAACCAAAAGTTTGTGCACCACACCAACCTGTTCTAACCGCTTCCAAAATTCTTTGGTCTCAAACAACCTTAACCAAAAGTGGACATGTGGAATCTAGCCAAAGCCAAGTTCATTTCATGTTTGATAACTGCAAGAAGAAGAAGGGTGTTTGAAGAAACAACTTTCAATGATGCAAAATAGTCAGGGGAAAATCATTATTCTCTGCTACATATATTATCTGTGACAAAATGACAAACAAGTTAGGTGCAGTTCAATTAATTAACAACCCCAATGATTTAAAAATTAAAGCATAATAATAAAGATAAGGTAAAGTTCACATATGCATAGAGTAATGACTGACGCATCCTTGTAATAAAATAATGGCATGACCATTAAGTGTATGTATGATCACAAGAATTTGAATAGAAAATGTTTTAAATTTTTTTGAAGGATTGATCTGAATGTCTTTTTCTTTTGGTCAATATTTATGTTAAAGTCTATGTGCTTACATAAATGAGGGAGCGCAAGGGTAATTGGTGAGACATCACATTATGAGGCATGGACCCTTAAACCAAACCAAAATTGATGATTCTATTCATATTAAAAGCTAATACTAATTGCAAACCAAATTCAATATAAAATTGATCTTATCTCTTTGACAAATTCATGTTATTTATCTAATTAAGTGCACATCCAAAATCTAAATAGTTTAGGGAGTTAACTAAACTTATCATCATAACCACCCTCCACTCAAAGGAAAGGTTGTTCTTTTCTTTGAAATTAATGTGAACCAAATCAATAAAGACAAATTCAAAGTTTCCACCATATTATAAAAAAAATGAAGAATTAAGAAAATGCATGCATGCACATATTTAAAGAAAGCTTATAGAGTAAGAGAAAGCCATGATAGGCACTTTTCAACAGAAGAAAATCCTTGTTGACCCCTCTTCCCTTTAAACAACACTTCCGGTTAATAAAAATTGCCATCAATTTTGTATGCATCTTTATAACATCATCATGTTTATTATATCTAAATGCCGTGCACAACTCAATCTCTCATACTCTTATAATAAATTTCTATGATTAATAGTAGCATCATGTGAAAAGTAATTAACAAGAACTACACAAGTATAACATGTTAAAAAGTGAAAAAAAAACATGGTTTGTAACATTGTACTAGGAGGGCAATAATTGAGTTGAAGAGGGATAAGAATTGGTGTTGGAATGTGACCCACTAATGCACTTTTATACCCACACATTTTTTTTGCATCACTATTGTGTTGGATTAATTGGCCTTTAGGCCCTACTTGATCCATGGCCTGTGATGGTGACTTTGGAAGCTGAAAGTGCTAAGAATTATGATACAAAGTTTATGTGGCAAACTCATCCTCTTACCATGTTTATGTGGCATTCTGATCTTGGTGTGTCACTCAAAAATTTTTTGTTCATTGTGTTGTTGCTCTCTTGTGGTTTTTGATATGTTGGTCTTCTCTTCTGATTTTGATAAGTACAGTCACGTACTTTCATTCTCATCTTTTTTTTGTGTCCCCCTTGTCTTGTTAAGTGCCATGGAGAAATTAATTCAATATTCTGTGTGATTGAGAAATTATATTCTTTGCTTGGTTTGAAAGCTAAGGCAGTACGAAACAATTGGGTACAAAGACTCGTTTTTTTTTTTCTATTCCAGGATAATTTAATAAAATTATAAACAATAGATTCGTTGATCAAAGAATTTGTAAAATAATCGTTTGGTGTTCATTTCCAAATTTACAGTCACTTTCACACCTCAATGATTACTTGAAGGTGATGCATTTAAGTAAAAGATTCCCAAAACAAATGAAATGGTGAACGGTGACAATAGTCCACTTCTAATTCTTTAGTTTGGTTATTATATAATAGAAAGTTCAACTTACACTATATAAAGTTACCAATTATATGAAGATTGAGTTTATAAGTTTTCGGGATTGATATTAGACCACCTTATTTAGATTTATGTTATTTAGTGAATATATATATAACTAGTTCATTTTAAAAATAGTTGTCCAAATGATATGATATGTTCAATAATTTTATTAAGATAGATTCTAATATCATCTTAAGAAATAAATTTTAAGTCTAACTCAATTTTATAAAATTTGTTTATAAGGTGAGCTTTGCACCTATTTATATAATATTGAAAGATCATATTCCTAATCGATAGGAGATCTCTAATAATTTATAATATATAAATAGTGTAAATTTTATTTTATAAATTTAATTTTGTAAAGTTAAATAAGAAAAAATAAATAAATAACATCTTAAAATAATTGGTAACATTTTTTTTATCATGTACAATCAGCTTAAAATTAAAATGTTTTAACAAAATAAAGAGAAGTAAAATACAATACAATAACCAAACAAATCGAAGTTTAATTCTGACTAAGTAAAATGATATGAAATTTCCTTAACCATTTTATTTAATCTACAAATTTCCTTTTTATTCATGTTTGATTCTTTGATAACGAAGAAGTGATTACAATAGTTATATTTTTATTGAAATATATTTTATAATAAAATCAAATATCATTTTTTATTTGATCATTTGAGAAATTGACAGAAAAGGTATGAAGATAAATATTGAGTTACTTAATTATTTTTTATCTTAGGAGAAAAAATAAAAAAATTAAAGATATTGTCTGAAATAAAATACATCTTATTGGGTTCCTTTGTAATTTATTATGTCTTACACAAAACAAATTATAACAATTATAACAATGTAATGTTTTACTTCATTCTGTTGTGCTCATTCTTTAACCCAAAGTATGGGTTATTTAAACGTAGAATGAACTTTCTGCAACTTTCCGATTCTGATATTCAATTTTAAAAAAAGTCATCATCAGTATAAAATAGTTATTGTTTTTTAATAATTACGTATCGTTAAAAAATAGAGTGACTATTTTTAATAAAACATTAGTTTTTTACATTTTTTATACAGACAAGTCATTATATCATTAGTACAAAATATTTATTGATTTAACTAATTTTTATTAAAATATTTTGTATTTTTATTAAAGAATTCAGGTTCAGAAATTAAATAATATTAGTTCATATTTAAGCTTTTAATTACATTTATGTTGACCCTTGGATCATGCTTCTCTCTGTCCAGCTATGCTTTTCCTTTTTAAACAACTGGCTAAATTATTTTTTATTCATGCATGATCTGCAAAAGTCAACAATGCTATAGGAAGAAAAAAAAAACACATAAATCTTTAAAAAAAACGTCCACATTGCTACCTGCTCCGTATGAATTGTTGCTAACAAAATTTGATCATCATCAATTAATGTGCAACGTGTTGTGCCATGCATCAAATAATTAGGTTATCTGCAATGAACTAGCCACAACACAAGAACATGTTAATTTATTTAATTAAGTTTACAAATATCATGCATTTTTTTTCTTTTGGTGTTGAATTATATGTATCCAATGTGGTTGAGATGAAAGATAATTATTATGGTCAAGAAAATGTTATTGATGGTTAGAAAATGAGGAAGCAAAAGGCTAAGTTAGGGTCCACATTTGTGTAGGAGAAAGCTTTTCACAGCTAATCACCAACTATGTAGATGGTGATTGCTAGGGTTAGGGTTAGGGTTCATCTACTATTATGACTTATAATTGCTTTGGGTATAGATTAATTAACATAATTTACCACCATGGAAAGTACAAACCCTAGATTCATTTTGCTTTCAATAATCAGATTTAGGTGTAAGTTGTTAGAATTGAAACATGAAGGGAAAATCATTTAACGGTTCAAGATAGTGCTACCATGAAAGAGATGCACCAACAAAAGAATAATGATAAGTGGAAGACAGAGCATCTGATCTAATACTTTTTTTTCTTCAATTTCCTTTGACTTTTTTTTTCTTATCAATTTGCATGATCCCATGTGAAACTGGGTGAGGATAAAGTAGGCTTATCACAAGAAAATCTAATCACTTGTTTCTCTTCTATTTCATGATCTAAAATTAATATATTAATCCAAGCAAAAACATGAAGAACATGAAGAGTTTGGTGTTAATATTTTATTAACATTCGTGAGTAATATTTTGTTTAACCTCAAAAAAATTTTCAAGATATATACATAGATTTTGTTTATACCATATAGTATTTTATGGTAATTTACACAATTATGAAACTATAAATGTTGATTTGTTTGTTATAGATGCCTTTTGTTCTCATTTATGAAATAATAAACTGAAGATTTGTACATAGTTGAATGGTTTTAATTAAAGGAAAAGTTTGGTTATGGTATGATATTGATATTGTAGTCAGATTTATCATGCTACACGTATTTTAAAAATTATAAATAATCAATTAATTAATTAATATATGTGACTAAATAATTGTAGTTTTCAATTTGTTGTTTGATGACATTTTCTTCTTTAAATTTGAATGGAGCGTCTAATTAGTAGGGTGGACCTATGGGAGTAATATATTGTAAAATTGAAAAAAATTTAAAATTTATTTCGAATTATTAATTATTAAAAGATTATATATACTTGGTTTTATCATCTTTAATCAAAAATCACTCTTAAATTGATCTATTTAGTGAATTTCTTTAGTCCTACGATCTTAAATTTATTTTTTTATTTATATTTATGATTTTAAAAGTAGTGTTCTCCATGTATACCTTCATTTTAACCATTAACATGAAAAAAAAATGATAATTATTTACTACACCAAAGTATCTTATAAATAGTAAAAAAAAAAAAAATAGTAATAGAGTTTTCCATGTAAAAACTGATTATAAACGAAAGCGACGTCGTTCAAGATTACTTATTCGTCACAATTCCTTTACGCCATCTCTTATATTCCATCATTTTCAATGAATCAACCACGTCACAATGATTAATGCTCTTCAATCTCCTTCTTCTTCGCCAATTTCAATTTCTTTTTTATGCTTAGGGTTAGGGCATGGTATGATACCCAATTATGAGCCACGAAAATATCTCAATTTCCATATATTTATAAATTACTTGTATTTGTCTTATTATAACTAAAATTAGTGGATATCTATACTTCTATTTTACATATAAATTTCAGCATTTATGCACCTAATAAATACTGAGCCGTATACGAAACTCCTTATGGTATGTATCTGAATTGAGTAATAAATTACTAATTTATTACTATAAACATTGAATAATAAATTGCTCAGAATTGTCTGAATAACACCAATTTAGTAAAAAGGTGACTTCTAAATTACTCAAAAACTCCTTGACAATTTTCACCACCAAACCAAACTTTTGTTTAGTTTTTCATATCATTCTTCTTTGGTTTCTCATGCTAAAAGCAACATAAAAGAAATGTTTCTAGTTTATATAATCTATATTTAAACAAGTTTTCTATAATTTAAAGTAATATTAATTAAATTATATTTTTTATTAAATATTTATTTTATTTTTTTAAGTGTTAAAAGTATTTTATTTTTATATAAATAATCTGTATTTTATTTATATAACTTCTTATTGTATTATTTTTAACTGAGTAGTATTTACTGTTTAGAAAGCTATGTACAACGAAATAAAATAAAAACAAAAGAAACGAATAAAATAAACACTTTTCCTGATGGCATAAATTTTTTACAGGCAGACTTATATTTTAACTAAATAATAAAATTTAATATTTCCTTTCTATTTTATCTGTCTTCAATTTTTTTGCATTCAAACAAACATTTGTTTTTAATGTTTTTGGCATTCGGACAGACAATTTGAATAGTATATAACAAAATTGTTCTATTCACATGTATTCTTAAAAACCGTGTCAATGAATTAAATTAAATATTAAAGATAATTTAATTATTTAAACAGTTGGATGCCTTTAAAAATGGAAAAAGTTATTCGGTGGGAAATTCAAAATCTGAAAATTTAATTTGACTTCTGACCAAAAAATAACACAAAACAGTGATAATGCTTCACGCACCCCTATGAATGCTGTTATAGCGGGAAGCTCCCTCGTTTTCAATTTTGAACCGGATATTAAGCGGACCCGGTTCATCGGTTCATAAGCGGACCCGGTTCAACGGTTCATAAGCAGAGTTCAACCAGTTTCAGAAATTTGTATTTCAAAGAAAGCGGTCTTTTTTTTTTATTATTATTCATTCATAGTTTTAAGTCAATTTATACACATAATTTTTTTATGTATAAGTATATTTAAAATTTAATCATTTTTAAGGTTAAATGGTTTAGATTCAATAAAAGTGACATTTATCAATTATAGTAACACATAAACCACAAGTAACAAATTGCACCATAATGAAGACACGTGAATATTTTATCACATAATTTGACATAATTAACTTGAAGAATATTAAGGTTTTAGTTTATGTTCCTCCAACCAAATATGGAAGCCTTTGCTTAGGTGCATCTAAAAGCTATGACAAGTTATTGGAGAAGCAATTTCTTGCAAGATATATCCCAAGATCTCATCACTTTAAGGAGTTGTTTGTAACACGTTTTGTTCACTTTTTTTCTGTATAAAACAAAATTTTATATAGTCCCATAATTATTCTGTTTATGATATTTTTCAACAATTTATTTGATCAAATAGTTCCAAAGCATTAGGATGTTTCATTCTGATCTACTCCAAAACAATGGAACTTTCCCAAACATTATAAATTATTCCAATAATTGCCAACAATCAACTTTTTTTTTGGATTTAGTTCACAAAGGTTCTGTATTCCTTCAAATGAAGCAAATCTTATCCACTTTTATTTTTGGCTAATTGTTTTATTGCAAACACCTAACATTATATTCCCAGAATTTTGTTCCTAATTTTTTATTTTGTTGGGTGAAAAGTTTCCTTGCACTTTCTTGGTGTAAGGTGTTCATACATAATATTCTTTTAGGCCAAGAGCATTATGATTGTCTAATATAAATATTTTTGTAAATATATTAATACTCAGCCAAAGAGATTTGGTATAAATAAATAACTTTATATTAATGCATGTTTTTTCTACTCTCAAAGATTAGCATAACATAGTTTTATGTTTGTTTTGATTATATCTTAGATGAGAATAATATATTTGTTTCTTGTATGTGAATTTTTTCCAAAAAGAAAAAGAAAATCCACATGAATCATGGAAGGTGAGAAGTGAAAGAAATTAAAGACACCATTGGTGTCTAAATGTCTAAATCCAAACACATGCATATTATGGATGGCATTAACAATGAGAATTTATTTGATAGAGTTTGATTTATTTATAGTTGTTGAGGAACATGAAAAATGGTTGGTAGTATTGTGAGTGGAAGAGAAATGCATGCATGATTTTGTTCTTGATTTGTTTGGTTTGGAAGTGGAGATGGAAGTTGTAACCAAAACCCAATCATCAATGTTGTTCATAAAGGGCCTCTCTTGTTGTTTCTTTTCCCTTTCTCTTTCCCCTTATCTCAAGTAAACCCATCAAACCCTTTTTTCATTTAGAAAGTGAAAGGTTGCTTCATGATCTTGCCAATAGGACTAGGTTCTTGTTACACTTCTTAATATTGACAAATATGAACACACTTCATTGTTGTTTCATGAAATTTTAACCATGCAAGAAGGTTTTGGAAAATGTTATGAAAAGGATTTTAAAAGATAATGAAAGCTTTTTATATGAATTGTTTATTAATACATTATTATTCACAAACCTAATTTACTTCAAATTGAGTAAAGTTTTTTCTTTTTTTTTTTTTAATTTGAAAGAAATATGACTATGAAATGTATATTGAATATTATTTCATTGATAAAAAACCTCAGATAATTAGTTGCGTTGTTTATTTATTGTTTAGTTATCTGTGTAATTAAATGGGGAAAATACTTAAAATATTGGTTGAAAAAGGTAATTTTTTTATCACGTCATTCTTTGATTTATTATGAGAGATTATTTTTAAGTATGACTAGTCCTGTAAAAATAATCTTTACCAAAATTTATTAAAGTGACTTTTTAATTGCATTCGAAAATTCAGAAAATTATTGAGAATGGAAAGGTAAAATAAGTATTATTTGTATTTATTAATATAAAAAATATGATAAATCTATAAAAATGTATACTTTTTGTTATTTCCACCTTCATAAGAAGAAAGTCAAAGAAATTGAATATAAATTATATATAATTACATATTTACCTTATTAATGAGAGAATAGAAAAAGTGTAAATGAATATTATTTTACTGTAAAAAAAAAAAGGCTTAAGAAAGCTTCAAAACTGTTAAAACACTATTTTTATGATACTAAGTGGGAATGGTCCAAAATATTTATCTTTTTTTATTATTGAGCAAGATTTGTAATTCTGGGAATAAAGAAGAAACACACAAGTCTTATCTCATCATATCCATCCATTTCTCTTAGTTAGACAAGTTAACCTTTAATTTAATGTATCTTTCAGGTGTGAAAAGTTTCAAATAAATAACAATAGTAATAATAATAATTATTTTAAAATTAAAAGCTAAACTTGTATTGCTTCTAGCTTTGTAATAATGATCCTTAATGCATTCATTAAAAATAAATAAATTTGAATACGAATTATTAATATAGTTTAATATAATTTCGTAACTCCCAACCAAAAACTTGCTGCAAATTTGAAATCACATAAATATTTCAGTCATTGATTTCAAAATCCCTCAGAACTCTGACCAACCCTCTTCACATTCTATTCTGGATCCCACTCCTTCCACCAAACACACAAACCAAAAAAACTTGCTTATTCCTATTTTAACTAATTAAACAAAAATTATTGCAAAAAAAAATATTTTCTTCATGAAATATGAAAATTTAATCTAAAATTAAATACAATAAATTACATACAAGCCAAGTATAAGTAGCCATTTAATTTTATATATTTTTTATAGAACAACTTCTCATACTTGTATGTACTGCAATATGATTTCATTAGAGAAAATACATACAAAATTGAAAAGCCATGATATATTTTTCAGTAATAAAAAAAATAATTTAAGAAACTTTATTATACTAAAATATCATGCAGATACAAATAAAAACAATTAAAATGATTCTGCAGGTGAAGCCTGCAAGAATAAAACTTGTATTTTATTAAGTTTGAATTTTACTGTAAATTTTTATTAAAATGTTAACTAGTAAATATTTTTTAAACTAATTTTGCAGTAAGGATTTTGTTTATGAGTTTTACAAATCCAAAACATTTAACTTTTATGAATAAAAATGAAAAAAAAATTAGAGAAAGTTGAATTCAAGAGAAAAAGAATATGATTGGATGGAGTAAGAACAAGGTGTGGGTCCCAAAGCTCCATGAAAGTGGGGCCCACTATCTCTCAAAGACCATCTACTCCTCACTCTTGAGTGTTTATAAAAGCAGCTTCAAAGCACCACCCTTTTCCTCCAACACAGCCAAAAGGGTCAAAACAAATCAAAACAAAAAAATATATTACTGTTGTTCACTCTTTCAAGCTGCAATTCTTTTTTTTTTTTTTTTTTTTTTTCTTTTTCTATTTTTGGTTTTGGTTAGAATACA
>Ga0209700_101835_pt1 | contig 44002 bp, 14 predicted proteins | sample SiratroredBW_FD_187528 | JGI IMG/M metagenome (GOLD analysis project Ga0209700, IMG submission 187528) | Root nodule microbial communities of legume samples collected from California, USA - Siratro red BW (SPAdes) (version 2) | ecosystem: Host-associated > Plants > Roots > Nodule | place: USA... | reverse complement strand
TCTTCTAGTTAAATAAAAAAAAAAACTATAAAAATATTTTGATTTAATATGATCCTAGATTTAAAACCTTTTATGTTGGTAAATTTTTTTTAAACTAATCTGTGTTTGAAATTAAATTTGAATTAATTGTTATAACTTTTTATTAATACTTTGTCACTTAATTAATTTCATATTTGAACATCAGAATTTCATCTACATTGCATTTGGCAACTACTCCAACCTAATTACTCAAAAGTCAAAGTGACTAATGGTTTTGGTAGTTCATAACTGAACATGTGTGAGATCATAACTATTCAAATGTATTTTGAGTGAGAGTTTATTAATGTGAAGAGTTCTATTCTGTTATTATAAAACTGTGGGATTTAAGTGAATAAATTTCAAGTTGTAATGTCTGAAGAAGATGGTGAATTAGGCTGTGGTATAGATTAAAAGTTCTTAACATTTTAAACAAACATATTTATATTTTTTTGTGTGAAATTTTCTTGTTTAACCTTATTTTACTTTATATCATTTAGAGAGATATGATTCTCCCTATCATTAATATTAATAGCATTTAATTGTAACTATCTGATAAGAGAACAAAATTTTGTCTTAATGTAAGCACCTCTCTTGAAAATTATTAAAGTACAAATCAGATATATTGCAGACTATACCTAAATTAATTAGGAACCAACTTTTCTATAATTACAGGAAATATTCGAGTGAGGTTCTTAAAAAAAATAAAAGTAAGGAGGATTTTTTTAAAATAAATTAGAATTACTTAATATTTATGAAATAAAAAAAATTGAAAAGTTAATATAGAGAATAAGTATCCTACAGGAGAAGGCGAGAAAGTCTTTTTCTGAATATTTATACACTTTAAGTCATTGATTAAACTGGAGTAATTATTTTAATTCTTTTAATTTTAAACAAATTACAGAACATGCTTATTAATTCTTATGGAATAAAAAAGTAAGTTTTAAGATGAGAAAAAACAAAATCACTAAACACTGATAACTGTCTCAAATTAATAAATTGAAGCAATATGGGAAAGAAGAGATGAATAAAAATAAAGAGAGGTGCAGAGAGAAAAGAACAAATGGTGGCAATTTCCAACATGCAAACAAAATCTGTTGTTTAAAGATGAAACTTTCTATCTCTCTCTCTCTATATATATATATATATATATATATATATATATTAATCAGTTACTAGAAAAATATAAGATACCCGCTTGAAATCTTGAAACTGCTATTTTTACCTTATTTTCTGGGAAGTTGCAAAAAAAAGGCTTAGCACATTAGACAGTGGAAAGGGCTGCTTTAGCTTTAACAAAAATGCCATGAACCTAATTGTCTCCAGTAATTCTCAACTGATATCAGTAGAAAGCAATTTTGTGTTGTTATATAAGAAGAAAAATAACAAAATCAGAGAAATTTGCTCACATGAACACAACATGACAACAGTTCTCTAAACACCATTTATTGGTTGCCCACTGTACTATATAGTAGGGGCATCGTATCACATATATTGCTACATATATAATGCAGATCGAAATGAAGCATAAAGAACAAGAAAACAAAGAGTACAATAGCACAGGACATAGTAGGGATACTAATAGTATATATCAATTGCCAAACTCGATTCACACAAAGTGAAGTGAGTTGGAGGAATAGGAAAATGCCAAAGGATGGAAGTTGCCCTTTTCAAGAGAAAATCGCCCTTAAGAAGGACGGTTCATTCCCAGCAATCTTTCAACTTATTATACATTCTTGCTCAAAAGGAAACATTGACAAAAATGGAGGGTAGCCACTAATTACCCCCCATTTATGCATCTGCACCACCTCCATGCCTCAGAGTATCAGTGAGGGTTAATCAAGAAGGGGTGCAGTTTGTAGAGGATTTGAGAAGGAGTGTGGCTTGGACGTTATAGGATTGTGTGAGAGATGGCTTATGTATATAGGTAGTCTAGCTAGTGTGAGGAGTGACTTTTTGCCAAAAGTAACATGTGAATAGAACAGAAAAAGGGTTAAACGGAGATTCTTATTTTAGCATCTTCCAAAGCATATGCCATTGCCACATCCATTGCTCTCCACATCTGATATACACTTTTGCATAAATCTCACATCATATGTATTTTCTTTTTGGCAACACACGATCCACCGTTTCCAAAATGATTAGTTGGTATATATAGTAGTATCCCACTATGCCCTAAGCTCTACTTCAGCAGTTGAGCAATCGATTTCTTGTTACCTAAACCTAACCAACTAGCCCAGTTCATCAGTTCCAAATTTTACCCAGTTATAATGCTTTACTTTCATTAATAACAATTATGATTAGGGAAAAAATGGTTACAGATTTCGGATAGATAAAGATGAATTTGTTTTCTCTTCACATCAACACTACAACAACTCTATTTGTGTTAAAAGGACCATGCTACTTTCACAACCTTAGCTGTCATTACATACGTTTGACACTATTATATAAAAAAGATAAAAAATAAAAAATATATTTATTTACGTGTGTTAGTTCATATTTGTTTTTCATTTTCTATTTGAATTTTGAGAATACTTGTCAGTTAATCATATATTAAAACAATGGAAATCATTTGAACACTCTTACTTTTCATAACATTATAATTGTATTGGTTCAAAATGAGAAAAAACATGAACATACAAAATTCATATATTTTCCAATATCTGTTAAACTAGTTCAAAAATACTTATCAGCAAATCACATATCAAAACAGAAGAAATCATTTGGACTATATTTTTTCAAAATGAGAATAACATGAATACATGAAGTTCTTACTTTCCATACTTGTAACATGAGTTTTAAAGTTTTTTCTCGACAAACCACAAACAAAAACAAAAGAAACTATTTGGACGTAAGTGTCATATATTTTAAAAATTTTTTATAATTTTTTAGAATTATTTTCACTTTTAATAAGTTCAAAATTACTTATCAATAAGTCATACATAAAAAAAAAATGAAATGTAAATTTTAAAAGAGCTATGTGAACTCCCATAACTTAGTAAAGAATGATAAAAAAAATTATTGTGTAAGTTTTATCACTTTCCCTTTATACTTTTCACACTTGCGAAAAAAAAATGAAAAGACAAGAACTAGAATAGCACCTAGGAAACTAACTGCTGTGTCCGTCTAGCATGTGCTGAGAAGGTATGGGCAAAATGAGATGAAGCACTTCTGCCACGCTTCATCCAATATTTTATTGTTGATTGGAGCAGTTCTGTCTCCTTTACAAAGAAAAGAAAATATAAAGTTTAAAAAAGTTAAGTTGTGTTCAAATGTAGGTAGCTAGGCTTTCACTTTCTTCCTTTTCCTCTTCCTCTATACATCACAACAGCAGCAGCATGTCATAGCTCTCTTAATATACTCTTCTATCTCCATTTCATTGAGTAATGTTTTCCTTAGAAAGAGGATTTACTCCTTGATGAGTGTTTTGAGACAAGCTTTAAGTTAAAGGGTTGAGAAAGACTCCTCCGTGATTAGCGAAGAAATAGTGGGTTTAATCACAAACCAATTGCTCATCCAAAACAAATGAATGAAAGACATAGTGCATTAAGCTAACCTATCATATTTGGCGAAGAGAATTGTCTTTTTTCTTCTAATTTTCCAAGTAACTTCGGGAAAAGTAAAAAAACAGTAAAATACAATGTCAGCTTAACATCTTCAACGACGCATAGAAATACCAATTTTAATAGGTTCTCTTTACAAAAACTTTATTCATCCAAAACAAAGGGCGTGAAAGGTTTAAATGCTTTTCAAGGAGGATTTCTTTTAATGCATCCCACAATTTTTTTCTTGCATCTCCAAACATTTTAAAATTTCAAATTTGTCCTTATCTTATTTTAGTATAATTAGAATATATCATTCTAATTTACTTATTTCAAATATAATTTTTTTATGTAACTATTATTATTAATAATTTTTTTCTTAAAATATATAGTGGAACAAAGTGTCTCCTTTTCAAAAATCTCATAACTTGGATATTATCATCCATAATGTGTACTTCAAAAGTTTTTCGATTATATTATGGATAATATTTTGGAATTATATTAAGAATTTGAAAAGAATATTTTTGTCTATCAAATATACCTAGGGATTGGAGACAGAAATGTATGGAAGGTGTAGCAAGAAATCCTTGAGGAGATTTGTTGGGCAGAAAATTCAAATATTGGGCCGGACAATCAGATTAGACTTTCCGATATGGGTTAGAGTATTCAAATATAAAATAATGGTTTTGCTTCAATATAAATGCAATTTTTTTTACACATTTCAATAATTGAATATTTTATTTTCTTAAGAATTCTATTTGTATATCTTAATCATATTTTTCGTTCACTTTTTGATAAAAATATGTGAGTTTTCTAGTACATGAAAGATTCAATTAGCGGGACTAGGTTAAACTCCGCCCTTCATTTTACACTTGACCAAGCATAGCAATTTTAAAAATAGATATTATTTATAGGTCAATTTCTTACAATATTATTTCTTTTATATTATGTGTCATATCAAGCATCTCATCATATTTTTTCTCTTCATTTCGTATCTGCCTTTTTTATTGTACAAAAGAATTATATAAATATATAATATCTGTTTTAAAAATTAAGCAAATATTATAGTCTTGTAAATAATTTTAAATAAATTTTATTTAATTTTTTTAAGGAAACCAATATTGATAATATATTTACAGTCGTTTTTACAGAATACTTTAATGGACAGTTGATATCTCAACAATGAAAAGATTTTATTTCTACATGTCACTATTCTATGGTTGTTAAACATAATATACTAATTAAAGTTTATGGTATCACTTATAAATAATCAAAGCTTAAAAAGACTGCATACTCTTTTTCTTCGCTATAATGGTTTGATAGTATAAAAATGAAATTTAATCTTAGAGTGTTCTACATAATAAGAGTATAGATTTTATTAAATAATTACTTTTTTATATGAATTATAAATTTTAATTTACTTTTTCATCTCTTAATCCTTTTTCATAAAAGAGTCAAAGAAAACAAAAGTTCAAATTCACTCTTAAAATAGAGATATTAATTCACTTTTTGATTTAAAAACTAAAATAAAGTTTGACCTAAATTCAAAAGATTAAAAAAAATTTAAACAAAACTAAAAAATATTATTTTAGTTTTACTTGTTAAGGTTGAAATGGATTTTATTTTATTTTATCTATGTCAGCAATAAATGTAACTTGCTGAGTGCTGAGAAATAAAATATATATATATATATATATATATATATATATATATATATATATATTTTCTAAAATTCAGAAACTAAGATAATGTATATTAAACAAAACCCTGTGTCATCATGCATGCAGTGTTTACTTTTAAAGTCATACATGAATTAAAAAAATCTATGCAAATCTCTTTGCTTCCTTGCGTGGATATTTGATCTTTTCTTTTTGTTTCTTCAACAAAAGGGACTGGGTATTTTAATGGAGGGATTCATATCAAGCAGCAAATGAGGTCAACTCCTAAATGATTTTGAGGATGAGATGAAGCCACGTAGAGATTGATCATGTAGTATGAACTATAACGTGACATGGATTCAGAATTTAAAAATCAGTCAACTCTTAAAGACATGCATATGGACATGGCTATTTATAGCTTGGTCAAGTCAATTCGGCACAAAACTCGTACCAATCCCATGAAGGTCAAGGTCTTTGCAAATTGCATGCATCTTCGTTACTGCATGGATTTACCAAAGACCTTCTGCATGACGGCTTAAAATATCTGTTTCCATTTTCAAACACGACGGAGTTAATCTTCTTGTCTTATACAGAAAAAAAAACACAACTATTTGCACCTTCCCATTCGTTGATTATATAAAACTTATTTAGCAATTTGTTCTTAACTTTCAGGTTTTCCCTTCACTAATTTATACATGTTAGATTGAGTCAAAATCCACAAGTATACTACTTCATCTCATTACGCTGTAGTTGCTTCTTTTACTCTTATATTTTATGAGGTTTATAGACGCTAAAACAATATTGAAATGATTCTTTCAACTAGAGCTTCATGCTACTCAAAGAGGATCAAAAAGACCTGGCTTGATTGAATGAACTAAACAAAATAAGTTGTGGGAAAAAAATTTAGTAGCCATTTACCCATCAATATACAAAATAATAATTGGTATTTAAACTAGATTTAGTTTGGTGTAATATTAATGTCGGGATTCAAATAATAAAACAACGAAACGCAATAATAATAACATGAACGAAAAAGAAAAATAATTGTAATACTTTCTTTGTTTGAATTGATATTATTATAATATTTCAATATTTAAGGAAAAGATCGTAAAAATATGAAATTAAGTGGAGATGAACCAGATCAGCTATATATAAAAAAAAAACTTATAAATTTATTGTCTTAATATTTTTAAGTTAGAATTAATATCATATCCTTTATACAAGTTTATTCATAGTTCATTGAATCTAAATCTCTCGTACTTATGATTAATATAAAAAAGTGAGTTTAAATTTAACTTAATCTTATAAAATTCGATTTATAAGATAAAAATTGTTTACACTTATATATTATAAATTGACTTGATAGTATATGACATAATATGTTCATTAAACTTTGTTAAAAAATATTTTAATATCACATTAAAAAATAAGTTTAAGTCTAACTTATACTTAAAAAATTAATTTATAAGGTAAAAATTATTTCAATTATATAGTGAAAATTTATCTTATTTGCAGTGAACGCAAAATCTATAATTATTAACCTTCTCCTTTAAAAATGTTTATAGTGAAAATATTAACTCAATAAGATTAATGATTGCATAAAAAGTAAATGAAAAATGGTATCTTGAATGGCTCAATTTCAATTAAAAAGTTCAACTATTAATCACTTAAAACGCTATGAAATATATGAAGTGTTAAGTGTGACCCTAAGCATTATTTTTTACCAAAACAACATAGAACACAAGAAGCGATAGAAGGGTTCTTGCGAAGCCATGCACGCCAAGATCTGAAGTCAAGAGAAACTAGTGTGTGCATCTTGATGGTTGTGAATTTGCTTATTATTTGATTGGTGATTCCCTAAGATAATTTATAAAATTATTGTAGGTGTTGACAATGTTTTTTTAATACTCACTTCACACCTCAAATTAGTGTGAACACTCATTTACATCAAGCTAAATTGACGGCAATGCACAATTGGGACCATTTTTCTTTTCACATTTAATAAGCAAATGATTAGTTAATTAATATAGTATAGTACAAAATGTACTGCAGCGGTCCAACTATATACAATATCCTAGACTAAATCAGACTTTACATCTTGACCACAGGATTAAAACACTGATTTGTAAGTACTATTTCCCACCCATTTCCATTCTTCTGCAAATTAAGACCAAGAATATGGATCCAGTATCTCGATTAATCCTAATAATATTAAAAATATAAAAGAAAAAATAATTGAACAATTCCAGCTAATCTTATAATTGCTACTGCATAACTTACTGACACACGAATTTCCAGATAATCATATGGGGAACCTATGCTATTATTTCGTTATGTGAGGAATCTAGCTATAGGATATTCTTTTTTATATTTTTGGTTTGCATGCATAATATTCCTCTTCATATAATTTTTAATTTCTCTTGAAATTTCTTAATTGTAGGCACGAGAAAGCCTATGGGACCCATACTGAGAAAACAATATTTCAGCAGAAAAAAGTATTTATGTAAAATTAAAATTTCAGATAAAACTAGAGAAATGTATTTATTTTTCAAGAGCGTAGAAGAATTAGTCATGATTTATGCAAACTAGACAGAGATGTCTTAACAAAAATATTTTGGTTGACATCAAAGTGGGACAATAATTAGGTATATCTCTTCATTTTGAGGCATATTATAAGTGTATAGAAAAAGGATAAAAAATTATTTGTAAATTTTAAAATCGGTGTTAATCTTTTTCATGTCTAAATAATAGAATTTTTATATATAGTGAACTAAAGTTTTGTCAATTATTTGTGAAAAAAAAAAATCTAAATAGGTATATTCTAATGCATTGAGTGCTCTTGTTGACAAGTAGTTATTGACATGTTTTGGTAAATATGGTAGTATTTGACGGTAGAAAATTTCACGTACCATATGAATGCAATAGCGTAGAAGAGACTTTCACATTCTGGCGTACCATATTGAAAGTCTTGCTCCAATTCTCTCTTCATATATGGACAAATAAATGGTAGGTGGTGAAGAATTGTCCTTTTCTTTTCTTTTCTATGAACATGACATGATATCTAAAACTAGGCCAAAAGACTTTCTCGTGTAAGAAATCGCGTACATATGCTCTTAAATAAACTAAAACTCTAAGAATAATTTTTATGATGTTAAATTACTTACGTCAATATGCCACATTCATGGAAATCGAGGTGATGAAAACTAAGGTATTATATAGAATGCTCAATAATACATCCCATTAAATGGCGAAATCTAGGCCCGTGGGTCAAAGATTGTATTGGATGAAGTTAAGTTATTTTAAATTACACGATATTTTATTATTTTTGTACAATTTTTATCGTTATTTAATGTAAGATTTACATTGTATTGAGTTATTAATGTAAAATTAATTTTTATGTTCTATATTAAGTTTCTTATTTTTAGCTCTTTAATGGAAGATTCCAGAATATAGTGGTAACTTATTTACCTTTTTAAAAGAAAACAAATTATCAGCAATAAGAAGAAATGTATATAAATGGTCATTGGTAAAGGGGGTGTCAAACTTATATACACTAAATAAGAGAAAGATAAAAACAAGTAACCCATTTACATTAAAGAAGAAGAAACCGATAAGAAAAAGTAAGACTCGATTGTTATATTGTATTAATCAGCTATACAAATAAACACTAGATAATCATCACAAAACCAAATAACCAAAGAAAAATTGTAAAAATATGACACCCTTCAACAAACATTTGTACGTGTAATTGTTTTCTTGTAGATGCTAGATTCAAAATTCTAAATATATTTTTTTTCTATGCAATGATTTTCTTCTATGCCCTTTTATCCCAATCTAGATTTCAAAGATCACTTTTGTCCAATACTTTCTTTTATCAACCCTTTGAACCCACACAACAACCCATATCTAAAATATCTATATCTATATATCTATATATATATATATATATATATATATTTTGTTTCATTTGTTTGGAAACAGGTTGTTTAAGTATTTTTGGCCCAATTACTATTAATACATTTGCGTAATTACCAAATAAATGAAAAGTTGTACTATACAAACTGCATTCTAAGCTAAGAATACAAGAAAGCTTTCGGTGAATATGTTATAATGAAATGAGAAAGCTTTTTTTAAAAAAAAAAAAATGCTTGAGTTTAGTCAGTTACCATGTTAATTTAAATTGGCCCTTTTCTTTTCATTTTCTATAATGTAGAAACCGTTCAAATTTAATACACCCAAATTAACAATTGAATAATACTAATCTACATTGTTGATTAATTAAATAGTTAATATCACAGAAACTTCTAATTAAATTTTATTAAAAACTTCACATTTTACTTTTTGCTTCACTTTCAGCAAGCTACACTTTTGTTCATCGATTTATGTTTCTACAGTTTATTTGATCTGATTATAATCTTGAGAACTACTCTTAAACTCGTTGATTTATTCGTGTCTTAATCAGTTTAATCACGTAAAGAGATGTTCAACTCTATTACTCCCTTCTTTTAGTTTTTGTTTTTAGAATATTACAAAGTAAAGGCCTTCAATTAAACAAACAAATACCAATTTCAAAATTAACACATTCCAAAATTTTCTTCTACAACTCAGTGATCACACCCAAAACAAAACATTAATGCCAACTGTTGTTCACGAGGGACGTTCAAATTGAAGCCATGATTCATGATACATATTTTCTTCCTCGCTTTAATCAATTAATATCTGTGATTGTTGTTTCGTTATTCTGCTTTCTAATTATGCATACATCAGTGCAATTTTCTGGATTCCAGAAAATCCTTTTTATTTGGCTCTTGGGAGGATACATAGGCAAGAAAGGTCGCAAAATCTGTGTCCATGTAACGCTTGGGATTGGCTTCATCAATGAGTTTTGGCGACGGTTTCACTGTGCAGTTAAATGGAAGACTATGAAGCGAAGCCACAGACACCCTATTTTTAGCTTCATTCACCATAACTCTGTGTAACACGCTCTTGTACTTTCCGTTGCTATATATCTGATCAATTTCAACACAAAAGTAAAATCAGCACAATGCAAAACCACAAACATAGTTTAATATTGAATCATTCTAAATTCTTTTATCTGTTTCTTCCAATCTCATGTTTTGGTAAAAGTACAAAATAATACTTTACAATAACCTTCGAACCCTAAGAATACATCAAGGTTTGTTCTACTCCTGCTTATACAATTATATTTGAAATATAATTAAATAGTATTAACTAATTTGCTAACAAACATAAAGATTTATTAATTATGCTTAAATGCATCATAAATAATGTATATTGTATATCTCTTGAGCTTAAAATTTTTGTTAAAATACATGTAATTTGTGGATGTGAATCCAAATATTCTGAAGAAAGAACAAAGCATGTTCATTATCACTATGGTTAAATACATCTCATACTTTTTTAATAAAATTTTCATAAAAAAAAGGTTTTTTATTATCACTGTGGTTAAATTATGTCAAATTAATACTACTTTATTAAAAAAAATCGTATCATGACAATTTTATTTAAACTGAAATTGTATCATGATTAATCTCACTATTTACGTTAAAATTATATGATAATAACATAATTTCATTCTCAATTAAATAAAATAGTGTCATCCTAAGATCAATGACACTGTTTATTTATTTATTGATAATGGAAATAAAAATAAATAAATTTGTCCATCTTAAGAATTTTGTGAAAAAATTACAGCATAGAAAAAAAAAACACTTAAAATGCATGGTGTTCATGTTCTCAACTTTTGGAAATGATGAGCTATAGGTACCTCTAAGTGATCACCAATGTTGACAACAAAGGCGTTGGCAATGGGTTGAACGGTGACCCATTTGTCTTGGTATTGGACTTGCAAGCCTTCTACCTCGTCTTGCAGGAGAAGTGTGAGGAAGCCATAGTCGGAGTGAGGGGGCATACCTAAGGTAAGCTCTGGTTCAGGGCATCGTGGGTAGAAATTCGCCACCATCATCTGGCTCCCGTTTTCAAACTCTTTCATCACATTCTCTTCTTCCTCCTTTTCCATTAATATTCCCAAGCTCTCTAGGATCGCTTCCATTACCACCAGAAACAAATGTCTCGTTTCTTCTGCGTAGGTTCCAACCACTTTCCTGGTTTTAAATAACAACATAAATGTCACACCACCCACCACTTGCATGACAGCTTGTAATTAATTCATGTGTAGAAAAAAAAAAAAATCTGTGTAAACACTTTCAAGAGAGTAAAAAAATCATTTATATATTGGTTATGTTGAGTTGAAGCTTGTTTGTTGTAGTATTCTACTACTCACCGAAAGTCCACTGGTGAAACAGGCCAATGGGGGAGGAAATCTGGTAAGGGATGACACAGGAGTTTCAAGAAATCCCTCCAACACAACACCCTGTCTTTGGTTTGACTGAAACTGGTCCCACATCGAACCGGTGCTCCCATATCAGTTGTCATGTACTTGACTCTCTCCTCGAACGGGAGATCAAAGAACCTCCCACTCACATCTATCATGCCCCTTACAACATCATCCGAGATGCAATGATTTACCAGCTGCATCAATACAACACAACAAACTTCAGCATCACAATACTAATTAATCATTGCTGATATTCTTCACGAAAATGATTCCCCTTAAGGTTAGTTCTTTGTATATTTAATGTTCGTTGTTCATGCATCATTAGTCCATGCAGGAAACACTTTACCTGGAAAAATCCATACTGTTGACAAGCATTGGCTAGGGATTGAAGGGCTTGGGGCCTATTTGGACCAAGCAATTCGGCAAAATCAATGATGGGTAAGTGAAGATTTTGGTTCAAAGCATTCGAATCTTCTTCCGCACTCTTGGTGGGTCTGTCAGCAACAGGAAGTATGTACTTCTTAGGTACCGCACGAATATGACCTTTCTCACACAGATGCTTCACTCCTTTCAAATATTCACTTTTTCCTTCTGCTGTATCATCCTTTCTTTTCTGCTCATTTAGTGCCATTGCAGGTGACATATCTAGGATCTGCTAAATGTAAAGCAGTTAATTACCATGTGGAAGCAATTAATCATGTAACAACATGCATGTAATTAACTGGATACAACAAAATTTCTTAGTTTCATGTAATTGTACGACTAACTAGAAAGATGTGAGCTTAAATTGAGTTGCTATAAACTACCTTGGTTGAGAAATAGGTAGTGTATAATGAGGATTAGAAGAAGAGAAACTGAAAAAGAAGCTTTATGGGTTTTAATGATATGAATATTTTGATGTATATATAGTGAAGGGAAGAAGGAAAAGTGGGACAGGGAAGAGCAGCAAGTTTTGAAGAAATAAGTTCAATGTTCTGAATCGGATGACTAATTCCATTTCCATTCCAAGTTTATTAAGAATACGTTGACAAAAGTTCAGTCAGACCACAGGGCAAGACACACACAAAAGTGTCTCTTTCTTGCCTAGCACCTACTACCTCTCTCTCTCCCTGTGTTTTTCTCTCTTCTTGTTTGTTTCCACTATTATAAACCAATTTAAAAACTAGTGTATAATCCATGTATATGTCAATCTAGCTGACTTTTGGGCATGCATGTATTTTTAATTTGAGTAAAGTATCTATACATCACTTCGCGTATTGTATATAGTATAGAAGGAAGTGAAAGATGAAAAAAAGAAACTAACACATGCCATAAATGATATGTATATTTTACAAGATTTTCCTTCTCTTTTCATCTGGTTTGGCTGAGTCAGTGAAGTATAGCAGCCTTCATTATCATACCTTTTTTGTCTTAACATGGTGAGTATTTGAATTCAATATCATTGTTCTTCTAGTAATTCATTTTTGATGGCTATGGTGTGGAGCATCTGTTTACCATAATTAATAATTGAAAATCTAAGTCTTTACTCCGTACGTAAATTTACTTTCCACGTCAAGTTTGAGCCTTTTGTGACTCAAAATATGTTCATGTTTCGGAGCTGAGGCAGCTTTTCTGCAAGCCACTACCTAATATTAATGGGTAAGTGGCCTTGTATTCTCTGTCTGCACTGTTAGCACTCTTTCTACATATTTGTTTGAATTGTGACTTTGACTCAACCTTTCCAAGTTATTTCTTCTAATTAACAATTATCACAATCTTAACCTGGTTAATGGCGATTAACTTACTAATTCTCTTGTCTGTTCAGTGCATCTCCATTGTTTTTATTATTCTGCTAAAAGTGTTGCACGTTTTAAATTACTTTCAATTTATATAGTTCCTTGTATTGGACTGCTTCGAGAAGTTTCTTCAGTTGAGAAAATAATCAATTTATCGGTCATCACACTCATTTCGAAGCAAATTCATCACATTCATAAGTTAGAAAAATATAAAAAATTATATCAGATCAAATTTATTTATGTAATTCTATATATAGTTATTCATTCTTCTATTATTTTTTTAAAATGTAATATATTTTCCTATTAACACGGAGCATGTGATCAAAATTAATCTGATCAATTTTTTCATAATGTTGGAGATCTCAAATAGTCTAAAAATGAGATATTTCAATAATGTATAAGTGGATGCAAACTTCATCTTACAAACCAGTTTTGTAATTATTGTAAGATTGAATTAGGCTTAAAGTCTACTTCTTGATATGATAGTAGAGTTTATCATAGCAATAATTTATAAGTAGGTGCAAACTTCATTTTATAAACCAATTTTGTAATATATTGTAAAATTGAATTAAGCTTAAAGTCTACTTCTTGATATGGTATTAGAGTTTATCATAACAAGGTATTTGGACATATCAGACCACTATCGAACTACACTTACATATAAGTTAGACTTTCACTTCTTGATATATAATTAATTTTTTCCTAAATGTATACTTTTGAAAGGTATACTTTTAATTTTTTATACAAAATTTATTTGTCAATATTTTAACAAAATATAATTTTCTTAAAAATATTTCTATAGATGTATTGGGTATGTATCCAAAAAAAAATTAAAAGGAATGAGTAATTACTCCAAATTTTTAAAATTTTAGTGATAGTAGTTTTGAAGAGAAAATAAATAAATATTAAAATTTTATTTATCATCTCAATTTCAAAGTTTCATTTATTATATTTATATTTGTGGCTCATAATATTTACAAAAAGTCTTAATTTTTAGACCAACTACCCTTTACTCAAAACAAAATTATAGCTATTACGTTTGTAACATTTTAACAAATGTAGTATAAATAATAGGATAATCTTTTTCTCTAATGCATGCTATTATTAGTTAATGGATAACATGTAAGTGTATGGCCGTTTAGGATTCTAATTCCTCTGATTTGATAAACAACTGAACTGGTAGATGAATATTCACAAAGCTATATTTGATTAATTCATTGAATATACAAAAAATTATTTTCTTGAACGCTTCTAATGGGAAATGAGAAAAGAAGAACAATGAATTGTTGTTTACCTTTTATATGTATGCAAAACTACTTATTGTAGGATACATTAGTTCTGGTCCGTGACTCGTAAACATGAAAGGAGACTAGCCTCAAGAAATCATCTCCCTAGGATAGATTCTTCCCAATTTGTACTCTTTCAATTGTAATACTCGTTCAAATGTAAAGCTGAAATTCTTACATTGGAATAAAATGAATAAGAGACAAGAAATATAAATGTTAGTTTTTATTCTATTTATTCCGACCTTTCTTAAATTAACATTATTAAATTCAATTCTATTTATGAGTAATGTCAAAATTAAATACACAAACTTATACAGATCTAGAATGTGAGATGAGTACTTTTTTTCAAGATTCAAAACTGCGTGCTGTGTGGTTGGATAAATGAAGAGTGGACGACAAGATTTTAGATGGAAATTATTTAGTTTGACGACAAGATTTTAGATGGAAATTATTTAGTTTGAAAAGCAGGCTGGAAGGAGGGTCGTAGACAGCACTGTGTTTTCTCTAGGAGGGTTCCTGGAGAGTGTAGTAACTCATTATACCAATAATTATAATTTCATAATAATATGTAATATATATGTTTCCTTCGCATAATTAATTAGGTCATCCTCCAATGCAAATTCTCTCTTTTTAATGTATGAGCAAATATCGGAAAAATCTTGCAATAATAAGGTAATATCAAAAAAATTTCACTGTAAAACATAAATCAGAAATTAATATTATCTTTAACTCAACTTTAAAAATAATAATTTTATGAGTTTTATTTCTTATATATTTTTTAATTTTTTTTTATTTTTACTTAATGTTAAATTTATACTCACATTTAAATACTAACAATATCATATCAAGAATTGCCTTAATTATAAAGATGAAGGTGCGATCAAGAAAAGTAGGTGTGAAATAAATGCAAATTTGTTAATGACCTGTACATTTATCACATAAGAAAAAAAATATCCATTTAGTACATGTGTGTATATAATGTTATATATATAGGCTCAAGTGATAAATAATATTTCTATTAAGTAATGTTTTGAACAGCTTTTGTAGATTATGAATAAATAAATACTTATCTAACTCGACTAAAACTAATCAAGATCTAAATACCTACTTCGAAATATAAGGGTTAAAAAAAAAAGAAATATGTCTTAAACTCCTGTGAGTATGTAAATATATATATATATATGGTAATAAAACTAAAATTAAGCTGATGTAAAATAGATTGTTCAATTATTTTATATCAATTTGACTTTATAATAACACCAGTAGGCATTAGCCCTGGCAAATTTGTCTTGTTTTGCATGCAGGATATTTTCGCAAGTTGCATAATTTATATATATGCAAGATTTGAACCTTTCCTTAATTTTTTTATCATCGAATTAAATACATTTCAATTTTTATGTCTATATTATTATAAAGAATTTTCTGAATTGGCCACAATTTCATTTCTTTAAAATATTTTATTTGGTTAGATTTTTATTTTATTATTGTATAATCATAATTAATTTAGTTACTTTCTATCACTATACTTTGTTTTGTAAATCTTTGTCATTATAGTAACTCTTAATTATTACTATTTTTTCCTTGGTAAGAACTGAAGATTAAAAAGTATTTCAGATTGAAAAAAAAATGGAGCACATTTCGTGTAGGGTTTTGTTTCTGTCTTCACGTGCACTTTTTTGTTGATGATTGGTTTAGGAAACGTATTATATACTTAAACCTGAATTTATTTTTTCTATGGGAGAATTAATGCTCAAAAAACAACCATAATAACTAACTAAGTGATGAAGACAATAGAGTCAATTTTACATAGATCTATGTCCTGCAAGTGTGCTTCCCATAAAATAATTTTAGGAATCACATATATGCTAAAATATTGTATCACTTGATGAAGTTGTCAAGTCTGATCTAGTTGATATAATTGAACATTTTCAATGAAAGGTTTTCGTGTTATAACGTCTGTCACTAAACTTCTATGAAGTTATAGACTAGTACCAGACAACTTTTTTACTGAAATTTTTGGCATGATCTAAAGTTATGTGTTAAATGTACTTGTTTTTAATTTAATATTGTTCTACAAAATAGTATGAAAAATTGTTAGAATTCACGATTCAGAAAATTAATATTAAGAGAAATGTATATAAATTTAAAATAAAATTTACTGAAGTAAAAAAGATGTAAAATTTTCTATGATTACATTAAGACTTCTATAGATAATCATAATTATTAGAGATATACGATTTAGTATTATTTGGATTAATAGGCCGTAATGTTATTTGATATTGTTTTCTCATTTGAATAAATTCATTGTTCTGTTGTATCTTTTTCTTTGATGGATTCTAATTTCTTGCATCTCTGCTACTTACAAAATATTACAAGATTGTAATAATTTTTTAGGGGAATAGAACAATACTCCTAATATCATGCTTACATGAAAAAAAAAATCTTCATAATGTCATATATACTATATATATATTAAAGGATATTTCATAAATGTTGAAACATTCTTCACACTGAAATTATGGTTTTATATCATGGGATAGACAGGCAATCCTATCATGTCATTTGCATTGTGTCCAATATATTGAGATGTGTCTCTCAATTATAATGTTTTATCCAATTAATGCCCACAAATCATGACTATTGTAATTACTTGAGAGTTATTAGAAATATCTTAGCAGGATTCTTGAATCCTTCGTTTATTCACATCTTGCAAAGGGAAAATCAATCTGCAATGCACTGCAAAAGATAAAAGCAATGGTTATTATTGAAAAACTTTTTTTTTCCTTTTTTTAAACAAAACCAATATACACACAATTATCTATTATTACATAATTAATTAATTCAAATATTAATACATTTTATTTATTTATAGTTTATATTTGGATAGTTACAATTATTTTATTATTTTCTATTAGCTTTTAGCTTAAATTTAAACTATTATTTTTTTATTATAATTTTACATCTTCTTTGTTTATCTTTATTTTTCATGAAAAAGGAGAATATTTTAATTCAATATTGAAACCAAGACTTTTGTTCAAGCCAAGTATCAATACCCTTAAATGTGCTGCTTTTACCGAGAACTCCTTAATTGTTGTAGGTAACGTAATAACTGATGAAGAGTATCACAAGTAAATAACCCCGTATTTAATATTCAATAAATTTTAATAAAAATTTAACTAAAAATATCCAAATATAAAAAAAATTAATTTAAAGCAAAACGTCATACTAATTATACATAATTATGGAGATTAAGGGTTTAGGATGTATATATCCCATCAATATCAAATCTCATTTTCTGTATTAATGTTTACATTTTACATTACATGTATATTCATTTATTAATTATATATCGAAATATATAAAACTCTATTATTTATCATAATAAAACTATTACATCAAAATATTTATTCCACACAATTATATTTTATTCATAGTGACACACATCACTTGTTGGTTAATTTAATACACTAAATTAACTTACCAACAAAGTCTAAAGCGGTTTCTCAACTCCCCACTGAAATTGTAATTAATGAAGCATATCCATGCATTACAGCTGTTGACCTTAAGTTTTTGAACTTATGCTGTTGTACTTATACATGAATTAATTAAAGAAACGGTATTAAGTGAGTATACAAATACTATTAGCCGAAGCACTCAATCACTAATTAATCATATAACAACATTTGATGAGTTAGGTGATGTTGAATAATTAGCGTAAACAATGAACAGGTCAGATTTGAGCTAATAAAATAATCGAAACCCTACATATATAGTAATATAGATAAGGTAGGATAGTTAGAGTAGCATGAGATGTATACCATAAGTGATCACGAGAGGCATAGAACTATAAAGCCTATAAGCTAAAATTGTCAATGAAGACAGAATGTGGTTCAAGGGGAAGGTATTATTTCTGAGTTTGTAGTGTGGTCAAGGTCTATTCATGTTTCCTGCAATGGCCTTTGAAGTGATGTGAAGAAAAATAGGCATAAACACCTGTAACAGATGTTGTCAGGCCAAAGTCTTTCCTCTGATGGCTTCTAAGCCAATGGCTCCACAACTAAGGTTCATGTGTCAATAATTCTGTTATTAAATTTTTTCAAAGTTTGAATAACAACTTAATTTTTAAATATTATTTTTTTTATATCTCACTTTTTCTAGAATTATTTTTTTAGTATTTAAGAAGGGGGAAAAATTCTTACAAATACATTAGACGTTCAAATATAAATCTAAGTCTTACTTTACATAAAATAAAAAAATATTTTTTATATAAGTCTGGCTCATATTTCTTATCGTGCTCCAGTTTAATTCATATAAGAAGAGATTCTTAAATTAAAATGAGTCTAAACTAAATATCACGTTGATTAAAAATTAAAAAATTGAACAACGTATAATAAAAAAAATCATAAACTTATTATTTTAATGTTTTAAATTAGAAATAAATTCAATTTCTAAATATATTAGAAAATGATACTTTCAACTTGCTAATTTAAAATCACTATTTTAAATCACAACACACCCTATACATTAAATTCTAAGGGAAACAAACATAGAAGACATCATTTCAGTCTAAATTGTTTTCTTCTATTTCTTTCTCAGCTTAACCTTTATTAATTTTTAATTTGTTTATGTGCATTCCCTTTTGTCTTACTCATGGATAAACTTCAATTGAAATTTGTCGTACGTCCTGAATTCATTGGATGGCATTTTACATAACTTAGTGCGCATAGCCTTACTATTGTACCGTGACTTCAAGCAGAGTGCTTCATATTATTCTGTGTCTTTTAGTTTCACTGGTTTTCGCTAACCACTTGTTGTTTGAACTTTTTTTGAGGACACCTCAGACACAGACACTGTGGTCTAATCTCTTCAAATACTAATCATTCAGAAAGGCAGAAAGTTCGAAAATTATGTTGGAATATATAATCAACTATGTCAAAATCAGAATTATTATGATTTTAAGATATAACCAATCATGTTAGAAATTATGATCGATTATATGTGTGAATATTTTATTATTATTATTTAAGTTTACGTATTTTTTATTAGTTTAATAATTATATTATTAATATATAAAATACATAGAAAATATATAAAATATAATATTTATATATTATAAAAAATAAAATTTAAAAAAACAAAAATAATAAATAAAATAATTTAAATATTTCCATATTTATTAGTATATATATGTGTGTGTTTTTATATTGTTAATAATGAAAATAAAATATATTACAATAATAAATAAAAAAACTAATTAATTTAAACTTTTATATTTTACAAAGTAATTTATTTTAATATACTATTATTTTAATATGTTACTATTTTAAAATATAACTTTCTATGTATTAAGATTCAATAATAATTTTTTATTTTAATTTAAAATTTATTTTAAATCCAATTTGTATTTAAAAATTATTTTACAAATTAATTTTAAATATATACTAAAAAATTATTTTATTACATTAATCACGTTTCTAAACTTTTTTAACTCTTCTTTTTTTAATTCCAACAACTGAGAAAAATAAACACAGAAGTCAACAAATAATGTGTTTTAACTTTCCATTAAAAAATGTTAAGAAATGAAAAAGAAGTTTGGAATTCATAAATAAGTATAATAAAATATTTATAATTATATTTTAAAACAAAACATTATTTTTATATTAAATTATTTTTAAATTTTCTTGTACAAATTATTTTTTAATTATATGTCAAAATTTATTTTATTACATCTATAAATTTTTCACTTACTTTTAACTCTCTTTTCTTCGGTCTAAATAACTTCATTTGTCATTCTTTTTTCTTTCTTTTCATTCCTTTTCCACTTCCCAACTAATCCAAACAAAATATAAATGTTATATAATAGTTAAATAAAATAATCATATGAGAATAATTATAATCCATTTACATCAAGGTAAGTCACCAAATTTTTGAACTAATTTTGTCAAATCCGATATATATATATAGCTTAATTAGAGTTGTTTTTTCATATTTTCTTTTTTTTCTAAAATTCTAAAAGAGAATAACCCATAACATGAGCTAAGGATAAATGCTTGCAAATTCTTGAACTTAATACTCATTGTTAGTTATGTTCACATAAGGATTTAGGTCCATAATTAGAAATAAAGATTTTATCGTCCAAGGAGTAAGGATAAACTACATAAAGAGGAAGGGATTTAGAAAGGGAAAAATATTAACTTAGGGGACAATTAATGGGATGTTCATACCTACGGGCTTTATTTATTTGAATTTATAATACAATTTAATTGTGTTTTTGTCTCTTCAATTGAATTAAAAATAAAAGAAAAAAATAAATTCAAATTTAATTTTATTCTTTATTCAAAAAAATAATGGGTTGATTGAGTTTTTCAAACCAAATTTCAGGTGAATGTGATATATACTTTTCTCTTTATTACATACTATATACGGTTATCACTATCTTAAATTAATATAATTGAAATTAGTTAGAATAACTAATGCTACCATAATAATTAGTATGTTTAAATAATTAATTATTTAATGGTAAAATAATCTGAAAAATAACACATTTTGTAAAAATAAATAATAAAATAAAAAACTAGTTTTGTCATTGAAAGTAGGTTAATGTAATAACAACCTTTCATTGGAAGATATTAGTTAATCACCTATGGTTGCATCACACTAACTACTTACACCATTTAGTCATTGATAATTATAAAATATATTGATTTTCTGATCACACGTTAGTTTGTTTGGACAAGTTTTAAATAGGCATATCAGTATATTTCTTCTCCCACTCCAATGACAGGATGGATTGGGCCAACCCAGATACCTATAACTGAATTTTGTTCATAACTGTGTGCAATTGGACTAAGCATTTATCAAGGACTTTATCATCTGACAATTTTGCAATATTTTATTAAAAACTAGACTTGTGATACACGAGAATAAATAGACTTTTCTGTAATTTGTTATTTTGTAAAAATATTATATTATATTTTATTATTAGGTATATGAATTTTTATTTTCTTTTAGTTCAATTTTAAACTATTATTATATGCTTTATTTTAGACATTAAAAAGTATATTGTTTATTTTTCTGTTACATCTTTCATAGTTTTTAAGATTATAGTATTTAATGTTCACACACATAAATATAAATATAAATATAAATATAAATATAAATATAAATATAAATATATATATATATATATATATATATATATTAGGTAATTTAAATATGATATGGATATATTTATCAATAAGTAGACTTTAAGCTTATATAGTTTTTAAAATGAAGTTTATACTCACTTATAAACTATTAAAAAGTCTCATCTTTAATAGATGTGAGATTTCCAACAAAATTTACAAAGACCTAATAAGTAAATAATTATATGTATCCAATTAAATAAGTCTTACAAATAAATAAATAAATATTATAAAATAAAGTAAAATATCATATGAGAAGATTAATTATCTACATTAGCAAATATTTATGTGTTAAGACAACATCATTGTAGTAATAATAGATAGAAAATACAAGAGTAAATTTATCAAAAACAATATTAAAAATTTAGAACTTTAAGTTATTAAAATACACATAAAAAAACAATTTTGTCATAATCTATAATTATATAATCAAGTATAGAATTATAATTTAGTCTATACATAAAATTCTCAATTTCATTAAAAGCCCCCCAAAAATTTAAAGAATTCAATTTGGTTTATAATAACTTAATAAGTTATACTATTGCAAAAGTTTCTTGTACTAAACTAATATCCGTATGTAACAACTTTTATTGGCTTTTTATAACTACAATTCTCATATTTGGAAGTGAAACTTTAATATTTCTTTACATTAATAATTTCAATGCTTAACATATACATTAAACTTCACTTAGGGTCAATTACGGCCTAAGTCATTGTAATTTTTCAAGCATTGAAAGAAATGTTCAAAATATACATATTGATCTATAAAAATAAACAAGTCAAAAATTAAAAAATGTTTCTCTTACCTTTTTTCATAGTTGAGACATCAAATGTATTACACAATCCTAAATGTTAGCCAAAACAAATCTATTTAGTTTAGATTTCACTACAAGCATACAACTCCGTACATATAAACTTCATTTGAAAAAATCAAATTATATATGAGAAAAAAAAAATAAAAACATACTCAAAAACAAAATTTTGATTAGATGATATTATTCTAAACTTTGGTGCCTCCAAAGTTGTGTTTCTTTTTATAAGAGAAAAGATGAGAAAAAAAAAAAAAACTTATAAACTTGGAAAGAAAATTGAAAGAATGTTAAAGAAAAGTTTGACACAACTGATGAAGTTTTATATGAAGCTAAATAGTTCAATTTTAACTTATATATTAAATATAATTTAAAATTTCTACCTATTTTTAAATCATTTCTACTAAATTTGTAAATGGGCTCTTCCAATTCACTACGACAATTAGTTTTAAATATTATAAATCTATTTATTATCCTTTAAAATAGGACACATTTTAAATGTTTTTTGCAATATAAAATTATAAGTCTAGTTCTTATCTTTTAAAATAGGACATTTTAAATGTTTTTTGCAATATACTATTATATTGTTTTTAATAAAGTGTTAATTATTTTATATTATTTTAATCTTCATTAACTTGACTTGGATTTAATTTCCATATTATACTTTAAAATTTATATATTTTTACTAAAAAATTTATTTTTATACTTTATGTACATTTTAAATTTTGATAACTTAAAGGAATATTTTAAAGTTTTTCAGAATATTATTTTGAAACGTTGTAGTAAAAATACTATTACGTTTATTTTTATTGTGTCGTTTTTTGCTATTCTAGATTCCAAATTTATTATTTTAATTACATTTTTTATTAAGATTATAGTATTAGCTTGTTATATTTTATTTTAATATTTCAGTTTACTATTATTTTCTTAATATTTGGTTTAGTAACGTTTATATTTATTGTTAGTATTATTTACTTGCTTTACATTTTTTTAATACTATCATGTTAATAAAATTAATGTTTGTAATAAATATTAATCAATGTTTTTGTTTTTAAATATATTTATGATATTTTTTATTATTTATTATAACATTATTTTACTATTATTAAGTCAAATGTTTTTCTATTATATATAATTAACTTAATATTATGCGATGCACTTTTACACCATAATCTGATGTGACATAAGTTATAGTGCAAAGCAAAATTAATCCTAAATTTTTATTAGCATTTATTTCTTAATTACTTATCTAATTGTAGTTGAGTTTTTTTTTTTTTTTTATGCACGTTGAAAATGAAGTAGTCAATCTAACAGAAACCATCTTTAGTGGAATAACAATTCAAAGCTTGGCAAACCTAAACCAAAACCCTAACACAAAATGCAACTTTTCTTTCTTATTTAACCACAACCTCAACCAATTCAACCAGATCAACGAATGACAAACTCTCTGTAATGAACTCCTATGTCACCCCTCTTATTATCTACACTGCTGGCATAGTTTGTTGTACTGTAGCAATAGCAGTGTACCACTGCATCCTCCTGAGGTATTTCGTTAGAACTCAGAGAGCACAAAGCAGGGACAACACAAGTTGTGTAAAGAGTAAAGGGGTCCAAGAAGAAATCCTTAACAAAATCCCTGTTTTCTCAATCTCTACACAAACAAGTAGTGGTGCCAATGCCATGCATTTGGACCAAAATATAGAATGCTCTATTTGCCTTGGACAGTGGGAAGATGAAGATGTGGTGCGGTTGTTGCCTTCTTGTTATCATGTTTTCCATAAATCCTGCATTGATCCATGGTTCATGGACCATACCAATTGCCCAGTTTGTCGGTCACCAATCACTTGTGATTGTGAGTTAGCCTTGCCAATGGCTTCACAAAATGATAGTGATGCCTAAAATTTCTTACCATATGTAACGTAGGTTTGTGATGCATTTCTATTCATTAGGTTTTAGTTCTACCCTTGTTCTCACCAATTTTGTTACCTATAAATTTTTAGGCTTTTTCACATTTTTTTTTGGATTTCAGGGAGGTTTGCACTTGATTTATTTGCCCTTTTGATGGTTAGTGATTTTAGAGTTAGTTAAAATTTGAATCCAAAAGCAAGAAATTTGAGACTTTGTTAAAACTTAATCAAATCTAGGCTTTGTTTTATTAGTGAAGTATTTAAGTTAAATTTGATTGTTTTGGGAAAGGTATTTATTATATGGATGCAGGTTTTGTTATGGAGTGACAAAGATCTCGTGCAGCTCAATAATCTATACAACTACATTTAAAGTTGAAGTGACAATAGTAAAATTATAATGAAGAGATGGTTGATAGTCTTATTTTTTTGTTTAGGTTATATTTTGAAAAGGTTTTTATTCTGGAGAGGTTTTATGTTATCTATATCTTTTATGAGAGAATAATTAAACACATCATTTTTTAATGTTTGCTCTATTTTATTAAATTTTACATAAAACGGTAATTTATACTTATAATGTTTTGTACAAGGCTGAAACATCAATTTTATACTTCTATTTATATTATTTTTTATTATTCATAAGAAAAATAAAACAAAAGAGGAACCATAGACAACTTCATTTGAAGAAAAAAAAATAAAAATAAAAAATGATTTCACACTGAATAAGAAAATAAAATAACAAGAAAAATGGAAATAAGGGTATGCTTTAGTTTACATTGAATCTTCTAAAATCATGTTGAAATATTAGTTTACATATTTAATAAATATTTACACATTTGGTTTCATGTTGCGAATTTATTTTAGATCCAAAATTAATTTCAAGTTAAAACAAATTTAGATCAGAAAGTTTTTGTTGGATCAGAAAAAGTTTATATCAAGCTATACTATTAATTTGCTTATGTAACAAAAACGTTCCAACACAAATCACATAATTTCAAAATTAATGTAAATCAAAATCAATTTTTTAAAAGTTTCGTTCCTACAAATATTGATTTGTTTAAATTAAAAACAAATAATAATTTATAAAATTAATTAACAAAAATATCACATATTAAATATTTCAAATTGTTGAAAACGTTAAATATAATTTTAATTAAAAGTAATTTTTATTGTAGTAATTAATTTCAACTTATTCCTTTTACGATTTTATTCTAAAAAGTAAGTATTTATACCTTATACCAAAATGACTAAACAAGTAAATAAAAATAATGATAGACTGATCAATTAATAACAATATTGGATTAAGACTAATTAATATAACTAAAGAAAATGTATATCTAGGTTTATTTGATTGGTTGAGGAATTTTAGCTTCCTTTTTTTTCATCATATTATTAGTATAGATTAGAACTAAGTGTAACATCTTCGAGATCCTAAATATACTCTCTAGTCAACATAGTGTATTTCATATATCCAAAATAACATTATAAATCTTGAACTATTTGGTTAAGTGTATAGGTTAATTATATACAACGAGATTCTATTCTATGTTTTTGAGTATTTCAAAAAAAATATTTTGTATTTTAAATACCTTCAACTCTTAATTATTCTCATTGTTATTAGGTTGATATGATAACATCATCCTTTTCTTCTAAGCTTTATCATTAAACTATGTATATTATATAAACCTAAATCAATTAAAGTTTCTGAAAATCAAATTAGATATGATATTCGTGAAGATATGTTAATAAAACTCAGATTACTTAAATATCATAAAATATTTTTTATTTAGCCCCTTTGCATATTTTCTGATTTATTTTGTATTTTAATGTTTGATAATATCTGGAGAAGTGTTAGTTTACTTTCAAAATATTTTTAAATAACCAATAATTGTGTAGTATTTTAAAAAATAGCTTTAGAAGTGTATTATAACCTAAAATTTATCTTTATATATAAATAAAATGACATTTAAATATATTTTTTAAAATATAAAAGTTTATATAAATAGGAAAATCAGTATCCAATTTCGTTTTTGTAAAAAAATATTATCTCTCTAAAACAGTTTCTTTTTAAAGTTATTTTGTTTTCTTTCTATATTTCTAATCTTGTTTATTATCATATTGACGTTTATAGTCTGCCATTTATAGTCTGCTATCAAACTCGGAGCGGTGATTAGAATAAGACTGTCTGATTAGAATCTTAGATTAAGTAATATCATTCTCATTCTCTGTCCCTTTTTCTTTGAGTTAGTTCTCAAGTCTTTCTAATCACTTGACTTTAGATTGTGATTACATGTAGTGTTCTATCATCAATATTAGTCTTCGTTAATTCATGATTCTAGTGATGTGTTATGATTGGTGATAATATTCTGTGGTGCAGGTTAAGCTATCTCTGAGATCCCTAAATTTTTGGAGCTCTATGTGAATTCAGGAAAGGGAAGTTAGTTTGAACTTTTTTAATATATATTGTAATTACTTGTTTCATTAAAGTATGAATTGAATGAATTTGAATTAAATTGAATGAATGTTTATGTATGGTATGTGTAGTATCAATGTTTGGAAATGATATGAAATGGTGGTAGAGACATAGTATATGTAAGAAAGGAGATACTCCTGTTGAGATTGTTAGGATGTACATTGTTTGGGATTTCATCAATAAGGAGGTATTTTGACTCTATCGGTACATTGAAATCATATAAATGAAGATTACCAGTGGTAAAAGTCGAAGAAGGTTCACATGGTTGTGTCCAAGATTTGAAATATGAACTGATTGAAATATGACATATAAATTAACCCTGTACATATGGAAACTATATCTGAGATTTAAAATAGGAACTGATGAAAACATATGGAATGATATTATGACAGGTGCAAACCTCTGAGTCTAATTCAATGCACAAACTTTTCAAAAGTAGAGTCAAATATCTAGCATGGTGATTAGTGATTAGTATAATGTTGATATGAGAAAAGAATGAATCATACTTACTGTGTATATTTGATTATTGTAGTATTATATATGAGATAAAGTATGAGAACTTGTTGTGTTTGAACTAGATATTTAAATGAATGATATTATTTAAAAAAAAAAAAACCTGTAGCTTACCCTTATTATTTTGTGTAGTGTTTAATTTGTTTTTAAATTTGCATAATAGTGTGTTATTTGTAAAAGATTTGAGAGGTGTGACTTCTTAGTAAACTGATAGAAAAACTTTATTTTATTTTACTTTATTTTATTTTGTAATGATTATAAGAATATATTTCTATGTATATTTTGAAATATTAAGATGAATATATGAATATTTATACATAATTTATTTGTAATATAGTTATTATTGTATGAAAAATATGGAATGTTAGAAATTGTCTTTTAAATAAAATAGTCAAGTACATAGTTATGTTATGTTTAACCCAATTTTTTAAAAAATAATTTATTGTTAAACCTTAAAATAAGAGTTTTAAAAAGAAAATAGAGTTTGCTTAGTGATTTTTTTTTCATTTTTTTACTTTGACAATATAAGATGGGAGAGTGATAAGAGAGGGCGAGAAGAGAAACAAAAGTCATATATTTTCTAAAAAAATTCCTTATTTAAAAAAAAAAACTATTTTTCTCATTAACTTTTTCAAAACTAAGTTAATCTATTATTTAACTTTAATTAAGTACAGGATAAGTCCAAAAAAATATAGATAAAATTCTATTCTAGCTATATGATGGCTTTCATCACTAGACTAGTATAAACATGCATTTACGACAATTAACATTGTAGGTTTAATTGCCTTAGAAAGAGTGTGACAAGGTTTTCTACATCAACTTATAACTATGCCTTGTCGTTAAATTAAAACAACATAGAACTTTGTATTGTCATGTGACAGGATATCTTTTAGTTACCCTCCAGAAGTATGGGAAAGATTTAAGCTATTTAATATTAGTAGGATTTTTGTGGATGGAGTATGAAGAATATACAGGTGAATGAGACACTAATATTATTTAATTTGTAGGGAATTAAATTTATTTTTATACAATTGTTTGTTATTTGTAAAAAAGTTGGAGGACCAAGTACTCCTATAAATTTATATAAAATAACAAAAAAGTTAATCTTTCACTCCTTTGTTTGTTTTTATTCATTTCAATATCTCAATCTCTCTCTCTCTCTTCATGTATATATGTAGCTCATCAAGGAAAATGAAGAGGTGGGAAAAGGATATTCCTGCAGGAACATGGACCATAATTCGTTCACACCCTTTCTTCATTTCTCCGTTCATCCTACAATTATATAAATTATTATTTTATTATAATATAATATTTTATTAAGAAAAGTAATTGTAAAGTAAAAGTTTTTATCGAACAGTGGTGTGAATATATATTTTTGCCAGGAATATTTGTTTTGAGGATGTGATTAAAACTAGTACACACGAGCAAGAAGAACATGACCTATTTTTTCTCTTGTATATGCTAATGGATCACAATGATCTCATTTTGGACGCCTTCACATGACTTCTTGACTTCTAGATTGGAGGTGGAAAGTCATTTAAAATTAGTTTTAACTTTCTAATTCTACAATTCCAAAGTTTTAATTTTTATCAGAGAGGCATTTTATTTTTTTACTAAGGTTAATTTTGAAATTAACAAAGATACGAACGTGGAGGCCGATATTATGGAAATGCAGGAACAAGCTCTCCTCGTTTTAGTTTGAAAAAACGTGAATCAGATAACACGGATTTACATGGGCTTATTTTGTAAGTTGAGTAGAAAAATATCAGGAACTATAATATGCTTAATACGTCTAAGTTTCGTTAGATGTTTATTAAATATTATATTGGAATTTTCATATATTTTAAGATATTTAAATATATGAAATTGAATTGATATTGTTTTAAATTGCTTCATCTTTGAAAATATTTAATGAAGATAAAACAATTTAGATTTATTATTTTTTAATAAATACATGAAAATTTAGGGAATTTTCACCCTAAGATAATTCTGACCAAGACTTCCAAAATTAATATTAGTTAAGTTTTTTCATATTCTAATAGAAATAAATACCATTTATCCAAAGAGTCACTTATAGGATTTGTTAATCGCTAAGGGATGGATTCAATAAAACTACCCAAAATTTTAGACAAAAATCATGAAAAATATATACAAGTGATACTTGAAATTCGTTAAGGATAATACAAACTTTAAGGATTAGACAATATTAAATCTAAAAGATAACGGAATAATTAACTATGACTTATAAAATACACCTCTTACTATGAATTAAGGCTTATGAAAATTATAAAATACACTTCTTACTATGAATAAAGACACTCAATTCTAAACGCTCTAATTTGAGGCCGCTTAAGCTTTGAACCAAAATATATATAATAACATATTTGGTTATAATTGATTGAACAAGTACTCACTAAGTAACTTTATTCCTTACTTATCTCAATTATTTTTTATCTTTTGAATATTTCAACTTAGACCTAAAAACCTATAAATACATATTAATCTCACAGGGATGACTGACTTAATGTCTCACTCAATGCTTATACACTTCTTATATTCATGTTCTTACTAACTTAAGCATTGAAAAATCTTTTGTAAGAAGATATTCTCTGTCTTTATCAATAACTTAATGGATCCTTAGATATTCAAACTCGATTTTCAAGAATACTACTCATTTACTTCAGAAGAACCACACCTATTTTTTATAAAAGAAAACATTTTACGAGAAACATTAAGCTTGTCAAAAAGGTAATGTCGTTTTTTAGTCTTCTTAAACATTACAAACTTTCAAAGAAAAAAACCTCGCAACATGGAAAACAATAACAACCTCAACCTTTCATTGTTTTGAAATTAAGAACACAAATGATATATTTTCAAATTATTACTTTTAAATGTTAGTCCTAATATGTCATTTTTAACCAATTTTAAACTAAAAAGTCATTCTCAAATACCATAATGAAAAAAATAGCTTCATTTAAATTAACTATATCTTGAAAATTATTAAAAGCTAGAAATAAAGTTATTTAACTCGAAGTCATTATCAAGTTTTTTCTTAAAAGTTTAAAATAATTTCAATTACCTTGAAGTCATTATTGAGTTATATTTTGAAAATTTATTGAAAGCTTAAATTATTGTCTAAATATATCTTAGAAATTTATTAAAATTAAGAATAACTTCATTTAAAATTCAAGATAAAAACAAGTTAAATCATAAGATAAGAAAGAAACTTTGTCCAAATAAAAAAAAATATATATATATATATATATATATATATATATATATATATATTCCAAAACCCTTTCATCATTTAGAAAAATAAAAATAATTATATATATATATATATTCATATCCTTAGTATTTATTTTACTTGGATTTTATATGACGAGATTTTTGTACCTATCGAGATACTAACATACAATTTAATTATTATATACAATTAAATGTTAATTATATAGTCAAGTTAAATAAATATAATGAGAACTATTTTTTTTTTCAAAATATATATATATATATATATATATATATATATATATATTATTTTTTTATCATAATTATAAGAGCTTATGAAGGTTATATAATAACAATTGTATTATAGGAAGTATCGTATGAAAAAATCAATTTTCCTTTATGCTATTTTTAAATGTCATTTGTAATTAGATATTTTTTTATAGTTTTATCTTATTATAGTGAAAAGAGTTATTTTCTTAAATTGAATGAATAATTTGGTCTCAAAATTTAAATTTAGATAGTAGATGATATGGTTGAGAATATCTTAGTTCACCACATCATAAGTAAAAGTTAAGACGATTTTGGGCAAACAAAGAAAATGATAAAATTTACTTTCACAACTTAAGACTCTTAAGACCGAAGTCTATCGAGTTAGGGAATAAGTGTATTGTATAAGGTTGAGATGTAGTCGACTGAAATCCTATACAAGGTCGAGATGTAGTTGGTTGAGATCCTATACTAGACTAAGATGTGCTCAGTTGAGATCATGCACGGGTCGAGATAATGCTTAGTCATTGTATTGAGTATTTGTCATGCTAATTAATCATTTTAAAATCCATTCCTATTGTCAGAATTAATCTAGAAGGTTGTGATAATTCAGGTTCACTATGAATAGTGCATGTGGTTGCTTATAAATACCGAGACATCATATGATGTAAGAAATGTTTTTCACACTAGCTCTCAAACTCTTCGAATATCGAGTACTAACTTGAGTTTCGAAGAACCTTTTGTAGGTACTCTCTCCTAAAGGATAGATGAAAGATCAGAAAGAGAACGACGCCCCAATCCGATCGAAATTCGAAGACCCGACTCATCCTAATCAAGAACTTGATAAAAAACTAACACCTTATTTCAGTAAACATCCAAAAACTAACGTGTAATCGTAATATCAGTAAAAGATTGTCCTTTTTTGAGCAAGAACTAAGTCCTCAACCCAAGTTGATTTTTTATCCTATTTGAGTATAAAAACCTAAATGAAAAGTGAATAATTTAAACGTTAATAGAAAACTATCACCAAAAATAATCAAACAACTAAAATAAAATAAAATGAGAAGACACCTTCTGGACTAATGTCGAGAAGAGATAATATCATTAAAAGAAACTAACAAAATTGAATAATAACTAAAACTCTACGTTTTAATTAACTTAATGGATTCGAACAACTCCGACATTATCCATGTTCTTGTTTTGAAGTTATGATAACGTTATCACCTAAAAGTAATTATTGATCCATTTGTATAGATTTATAAATTTAAGATAAAGGTAGGTACAATAGATCTATGAGTTTTGTTTTCAAGTGAGGCTCCAAATTTCCAGCGCTCCTACCTAACTACCTCATCTCTTTGTACCAAAAATAAAAATTGCATTGTGTCATTGGCTTAATAATCACAGAAAAAGTCACTACGCAATGATAAAGTACAAACACAACTTTTCTGTGGGGTCAAGTATAAGCCCAACTAATCATTCACATTTGTTACACTTACAGAGTTAAAAGAATGAGTGAAAGAAGGAAAGAAATTAACGAAGGACTATAGAGAAAAGCAGAGGGCGTATTTTTAGGAGGTTATGTAGGGCAAAAGGAGAGAAAGTGTGGACAACTCATTGAGCTCTCCAAAATTGGCAATGATAAATGGAAAGTTGATTTGTCCCCGTTACTTTACATGCACACGAATTAATAAATAAAATAAAATACAAAAGATACATAGAAAAAACTATGGTTATCTTTATGTAAACGACCCATGTGGATGGTGGACCATTGAAAACTATAAAACGGACTTCCCAAAGACTTGGCTTTTTATTCCTTAATTACGTATACACCCACAACAATTAAACATTAAACAAATCTGCATTATTGAATCTTCACAAGGGGGAATTCGTTTTTTTGGACCCGAAAAGAGGGAACTTTCCTATATACCCTTTCTTTTTTCCCACATCACGGACCTTGGCCAAATCCCCCTCCAAAGCCTCCTATTTGTTTATTGAAAAAATTTATAATCACGAGGTTTCCCACAAAGAGGGTTGTATTATATATTACAATTAAAAAAAATATTTATGTGGTGACGAGAAGAAGTTGAATATTGAATATGTAACAATTTGGAGGAGGGTAGAAGGAATAGGAATAACATCATTAGGAGGCAAAGGGTGCCCTATGAGGAATTCCTTTCCTTCTCCTTGCGTTTGAAGGAGGTGGAGGAGGCGTGGCTGGATACATGTCTTGTGTTGAACCTTCACGCAATCCTTCTTCTTGCTGTCTTGATGAGACTGATCCCCTTGAAGTTGAAGTAGTAGTGGTAATCGCCATTGTCAATTCTTCATTCCTACCATCCAAAGCAAAGCTTGAATCCCCATTTTTCTTTATTCCTTCAAGCTAATTAAATTCCACAGATAAACTATGTATTAATTAGTAGTACCATTCAATTAAATAGTCACATTAATGATATGTCACGTCATGTTCCCAACAATACTTAGACTTTAAATAATTGCAAAACTCGTGCTTTGTTTAGCTATAATTATGATTATGGCTATTAAAAATGAATTGGCATGTTGTTATGCAGAGACATGATGAATATTCAAAAGTAGAGGGAATATAATTATGATGGTGAATGATGGTGATGGGCTTTCAAATGTAGGTGATGATGTATGGGTGGTGGGTGTTATACCCATATGATGAGGATGATTGAGTTGTGAATGATGTGCATGTTGATAATGAAATGAAGAATATGGCAAAAATAATAATAAGAAGATTAATAGTATTTCACCTTACATCCCAAAGAACAGAAGCGATATGGGTCCAAGAGGCTCCTTCCACAAATCTCACAAATGTGAGCTACTCCTTTCCCAGATTTTGGTTGAGGCCTCACATTCAAGAACAAAACTCTAGCACTGTTTATCACATACGTCTGCACTCCACTTATGTCCAACACCCTCTGAATTTCAGCCACCCTCACTACATCATGATACGAAGATCTTCTTATCTATCCATCAATAACAGCCACAAATTATTCAATAACAAAATAAAACATTATTATATATAAACTCACAAAATTTATAAATATGAATGAACAACTGTATACTACTACTCCTCCCACCTGAATGACTTCATGATCTTTGTGTCGAGAAGAACGACAATAAAAGCAGAAGGCTTCGCCATTGCAATCTAGACAAAACATGTTACATTCACTCCTAGCTGCGTCTGCGTGAATTCGACACACGTTGAAGAAAGGTGTGCGAAGAAGCTGCTCAAGCCAAGGAGGTACCAGAACTGTGTCCTGCTCAAATTCCATTGTCGGAGATAATGGACATTGTAAACCTCGTCAATCGAAAAAAGAAAAAAAAAAACAAACCAAAATCTAAGACCTTAAAATAAATATATGCATACAAAAATATATATACCATCGTGGGTAGATGTGGATGGTATTAACAATGTGGCTCAATGGTTGTGTGCAGAATGTTGATGGAGTTCAATTTTCATTCACTTGTTGGGGAGAAAACGCAGGTGCTGAAGATGAAAATGGCGAGGGAGAGAAAGAGCGAAGAGAATAATAAACGGCCTTCGACTTAGAATTCAACTACACAACAACGCTAAAGAGTGTCTAAGTACAAAGGGTGATTAAAGAAATAGGTGAATGTACCGATGAGATGGAAAGATAGGAGTCATGGAAGATCACAGCCGTTGGATGTTTGGAGGTGTGTTTGGCTCTTACGCTACTTTGGATCTTCTTTGCGTCTCAATACCAAATTTACCTACCCTAGATGTATTGTAGAACTTATTCACCATCGAACATGCCATACTTATCCACGTGGCGTCACGTCTATTGTCCGTCACAGATTAGTGGCTCCCACTCTCAAAGAATCTCATGTTACCTCTTTTTAAAATATTATGAACCCTAATATTTAAGTATATATTAAAAAATCTCTCTGACTCATTGTAATTGTTTCTTTCTTTTTATATTTTCTTTTACACTCTTCTGCAGTTTGTGTATAAAATTACACAATAATATAGGAAAAAATAGAATAGAGATATTATTTTGTAAAGTGGGACTATTAAATAATATTCTAATATGTTTATTTACACTCCGCGTATTCTTTTTTCTTTAAATTTTGTTCAACGTTTTATAAGTGCCCTTTTATTTGTTTTTTTTTTAAAAAAAAACTTATCATGTTCTTTTCTTTTGTGTTCCCTTTCTGTGACAAACAAGTAGATTGATTAGATTTATATTGTTTAAAGTTGTCTTTTTAAAATTTTGATTTTTTAATAACGTTATTCTAAAATAAAATAATTATTTCTTATAATTTGAATTTGTTATCAATTTTTGTTTCGTGATTAACTATTTTAATTAAAATTAAGAAAAAATCATATATATATATATAGAGAGAGAGAGAAAGAGAGAGAGAGAGAGAGAGAGAGAGAGAGAGGGAGGTACTAAACAAATTGTTTTAATGAAATTAACTTATTTATAAACAGAATAACTTCTCAAAAAGACAATGTTTAATTTTGATGATAGATCACCTTATGTGAGGAGAGTATTAAATTGAATAAAAATATTACTAAAACTAGTAGAAATAGGGATGTTATCTATGTTGACATTTTTATGATAATAAAAAATTAATATAATTAAAATTTTTGATAAAATTACAATTATAATAAAGAATTTCAAAATATAAAAAAATTGTAATAAAAGAAAAATTATAAAAATATTTTACTTATTATTAGTTATTATAATTATAAAATAAAAGTACTTTTTTAATTTTTATCACGACCACTTATTATAAATAATATATATAGATTACGAAAACTAAAAAATAATTAACAAAGATAAAGATAGAGAAAATGAATAAATAAATGTGTACACATAAAAATAAGTTACAAAAAATATTTTTTATTACTAATTGTGATAAATACTCTGTATAACTAGAAATAAAGTATTTCTCTACAAAATTTGGAAAGTTCTTTTTCTGTCTTAATTTCTAATGGAATTATGGCCATTTGGCCAATTCACTACTATCAATATTTTCTGTTTCGCGATTTTATTAATGTTTTCTGTTTTATTTTATTTTTAAAAATATAAACACTCTTTTTAGTGCCAACCATGATCTTGACGTCTTTGATTACTTTAAAATGAAGATACGCCAAAAAAAAAACAGTATATAATTGGAGATAAGATAGAACTTTGTAAGAAATATTTTTAGCTCATATACAGTTATTTATTAAGTTATTTCCATCACCAAATAAACAAGATAATAAAACAACTAAATAATACAGACATTCTTTTCTATATTTTGATTATTTTCCTAAACTTCTTTTAGGGTTATTTCCCTTAATTTTTGGTGAAAGTTATTTTTCTTACTATTGTTAACTCGGGAATCAATGGTTATATACGTTTTTCTATTTTATTTTGGGTAATGGTGATTTAAAAATATTAGGCACGGGAAGTTAAAACCTTGTTTTCAGGCACTGCAGGGTTAACTATATGAATAGCATAATCCATAATGTAGACAAAATATCATGTCATGATGGATTGATCTAACTTTAATTTGCCTCAAATCCAATCAATGTCATGCAAAGCAAATAATGAATAATTTGTTTCCCCCTTCATTGTACTTTCTCTGCTATCATTTTGTTTTTTGTGTTTTACATCACTTTAGTTACACTTTGTTATTTTGCGATCTAAAAGAAAAAGGAAATAGTAAATTTTAAATTACTTAACCTTTGCTTGGTAACAAATTACAGGAAAAGAGTAAGTAAATGAAAATAAGTTGGTGAAATATTATGAATTTTTTTTTTTAATATTGGATCTATCAGTGCTTTTTCATTTCATTCTACATATTTTTATTTATTTATTTATATCTTTATTTTTGTTTTTCTATTTCTCTTTAACTATATATTGATTTTTTTTTATTTTGCTTATCACCTTTTTTAGTTTATTTTATCTACTTTATTTTGTTAGTCTCAACCAATGAAACCTTAATTTCGGAAAATAAAGAAAAAAAATTTAATTACCTTTGTCTTGTTTCTTTGAAGAAAAAAGTGAGAGACAGATTTTCTAATATAAAAGATAATGTTTCTTTTCGAAGGGATTATCTTTTTTTCCTTCGTTTATTACTAGAAGAAATTTTCTCTCATGAGTTAAAAAAAAATATCTTATTTCTTCATTTATTTTTCTCTGTTTTTAGTCATTTTAACTTTAAAATAAAAGTTCATAAATATTTATACTATAAAATTCAGTTAAAATAGTTATTTTGAAATATATTTTAGTTTATTTGCACAAAAAGTTAATATCGTTATTTAGGATAAAGTACTGAATGATGTGCAAGAAAAGAAAAAAAAAACGAAAAATAGTCCCTTGATAAAAAAATATTAAAAAGTAAATGTCTCATTTTATGTTTGACTAAAAGGAAGGTAAAAGAAAAGAAAATGAAGTAGAATGAAAAATATATGTATTCTTAATATAAGAAAAGAAAATGAAATAGAATGAAAAATATATGTATTGCTTTAAGAAGAAATCAAAAAAGGAAAGTAGTTATTTTTAGAAGTAATAAATAAATAAAAATTAAATAATCATAAAATTCTCAAATTACCCATCCATTTATTATGAGAAGACATGAGAGAGTGATCATGTTAAAAAATAGTAGTTTGATTTATTTATTTTTCACTATCTTTCATCATATTAAGGTGGAAAAATAACATCATAATTTTTTTTAACTAATTAATCTTTGTATTTTGTTAAGCAAAATTCCTTGAAATTTTATTCTTTTTATATTGTTTCTAATCTACTAGACAAATTTAAATAAGCCTCATATTTTATCAAAATTCAAGATTATTATGTATCAATTAACAAATTAAACTCGTAATCAGTTAAATAAAACAACTTTCTTCCTTGATGTCAAATTATCAGAAGCACCAAGTTTCAAAAATTCAACTTATTTACTGCACTGCCTCAAGTTTATACCAAACCACACAATTCTAAATATGTATTAAACATAAGTTTTCAATTTGGAAATTGACAATCTCGATAACCTTTTATCATGTCGTAAATCTCTAAATCGCAGCAAATCAACCAAATTATCAACATTTTTACATCAAAACTTACCTGCACATTTCATATTCATCTCATGCAATTATCTCTGCATAAAATTATCGTTTTATGCTAAATTTTCTACTTATAATTTAAAACAAAAGTTTCGATAATAACTTACCTTAGCTTATTCTTGTTGTATTATAAAAATCTTAGGTCTTAAAAAAATGCTTAAAAAACTTAAATTATTTTTTTATCAATTATGTTGGACGTTTTCATTTATATTTTCTAAATTAAAATAAAAAAATGTTTATTATTTACTGAAATTTATTAAAAATTTCAAATTTTTGTAAATTTTTACTACAGCCGGTAATATCCATACTATAAAACGTAACAATAAATGAAAACGTAAATATAAAAAGAAACATAAATTACTTAAAGAAATAATTTTCTAAAACCAATAAATTTATATAAACAAGTAAAGTTTATATACATGACATATATAATATAATTCTTAGGTTAGTGAACACACAATTATGATAATTGCCAACATAAATAACATATATAAAAATTTTAAGAAAATAATATAAATATTTTTTTAAATCATGTGTACATATCTTATAACATCAACCATAATAATATAAATAATATTATTTTTTTCATCAAAATTCCTAAAAAATACCACACCACAACTTTACTAACTTTTTTCAAAATGCAATATAAATACTTAAAGTATTGTTAATATTTAATAAAATATGAAGACTGTAATTTTGATCTCCTATTAACTAACATTGTATTAGAATAGTTATTTGTTTATTTTCTTATAAAAGTAACATGGACGAATCTTTATTTATTTTTCATCACTTCTTATATTTATCTACACAATTTAAATTATTTGATAAAATTTAGATATCTAATTTTTGTTATAGACCTATAATTTAATACTTACATTGTACTCAAATTGTCACATTATCACTTAGATCATTTATGTTTCACACAGCTATATATGTGTTTCATCTCAAACATTTTTTCAAACACATTTATAATATATGCTCACAGTTACACGTAATAAAATCATGCAATAAGCACCATATTTTAAAAGTTATTTGAAAGTGAAATAAAGTTTTAAGGAAAAAAGAATATTGCTTTAGCGAAATAATTTTTCTTAATGATATTTTGAGAAAAGAGAATCTTTTGAGAGAAAAGATAATGAAAAAAATGAAGAAACTTGATTTGGAGTTTTAATTATTAACAGATGTTTGCACCCTCTGGCTTACCAATCTCAACCATCTCTCTTATATACACCATACTAAAATGCCCAATACTATTCTTACTTATTGTTTATATACTATTCTCACCAGCTTTTTTCTTAACGACCATCACATAATAAAATAAGTTAAAGTTTAAATATAAATTAAATTAAAATTAATACTTTTTAAACTTAATTCATACAATTATTTTACTATAAAAAATTCAAATCTAACTATTCATTAAAATCTATGACTTTGAGTCTATTTTTATAGGAGAATATTAAAAAAATGCGGTCAAAATTTTAATAATTTTCTTGAAAGAAAAATTTTAAAACATCAAAATTAAATTTCTTTCATTTTACAAAAAAAAATGAATTCAATTATAAAAATATAATGAATTCAAATTTCACAGAAATGAAAACTAAAGAAATACTGTTAAAAAAATAAATTAAAATTTACAATTAAAAGAATTTAAATTTTCAAATAACATGAATTTCATACCATTAAATTTTATACAAACGATATATAAAAGTCTTAGCTAAAAGTAGTTTAGAAAACAATTGAAAGTTAAATGTTAGTAATAACATACTAAGAATGTTTTTAATTAATTTTTAAACTATTTAATAGGTATAATTTACTCTTATAAATAAGTATAAAATTTGTTTATTAAATAGGTTTAATAAAAGGAGATATGTATGAAACATAGATATAAATATTATAAAAGAAAAAAATGGAGTGAATGTTGATAATGTTTAATTAAGGGATTGAAAGATCATAATACCAAACTATGTATTTTAATATTAATTTATAATATAGGAATTTATTGCAATAAAAAATTGATTTTTTAAAATTATTTTAGGCTTTTACTCCCTGCACCCCTTAATTTGTAAAACGGCCATTTAATAATATAGGTATATTTAAATGGTGACTTCCAGATGAAATATTCTGAAAATAATTCATTTAAACTATCAATTTAAATGGCAATGGCGGTCGACGCGCGGAGTGTTGTTGTATACATGGGGTGCGAATAGTAATTATGCGGATGCAAAAAACAAAAAGGCGTTATTTTAAGTGATAAAAAGAACCATAAACCGAAATAAATGGGCCAGGCAAGCATTTCGAGGGGCCCAGCAATAGTCAGCCCAAAGCCCTAAAAGGATTTTATGTCTAAAACTTAGATAAATCAAACTAAATTCAAAGAAGGAACTAGTTTGTTTCCACTTTCCGAAGTTTCCTTCTCTCTGAAATTTCGAGGGTTTCTGGTAATTCTTCGTTTGGTGGATCAGCAATTCGGAACCAGTTAACCATGTTCAGATTTTGGTAATTCTTCTCTACGCCCCTGAAACTCCACTTCGTTAAATTTTATATACGTGCATCTCTCTCGGTTTAGATTAACCGAAGGAAATTGAAGAGGGGAAAGGGATGTGATTGGATAGATCTAATGTCCATTTTTTTGTATTGAGAACTCATTCCATTTGAGTCCATTGTTTTCAGCCTTTTCTTACCTTCCAAACCATACAGTGGGTGATAAAAATGGACCGTTCTTTCTGTTTTATTGGGAATTTATTCTGCTATGTTTCATTCTATTTCCATGAATCCAAAACATATAGAGCTTAATAGCATATACGAATAGCAATAATAGTCTTGTTGACCCATTAATCGCTATTGTGCATTTGGTAACATCAAACTTTCAGTAGAAACGATAATGATAATAAACTGAATTTGGAGAGGGACTAATAGCATATAAGAATTTGTCTTTCAATTATGTGCAGGGGATCACAAGACCAACAATCACAGGATGGTTCTTCGCAGTCACAGTCGTGGTATCCGCCATCAGTGGTAAGTACACCAAGTTCGTCAAGGCCTGTTACACCATCTGGATCTTCTTCTTCATTACCGCATAGGCCTCCTTCTCATGTTCCGCCCTCGGAAGCTGCCGGAGTTATTGCCGTTTTGAAGGACAAGAGGTTTGAGTTTTCATACTTTATTTGCCATTCATAGTTTTGTCGTATCTGATTTTGTAAATGGGAAATAGTTGGAGAGGGTATTCTTAGTTGTACAATTAGTATTTTCTAGTTACTCTGAAGTTGTGAACTGTTCCAGTTTTTGAATATGCTGATCTTCATTGATTTTTCTTCTCAGTGTTGATGAGTTACGGAAGCTTTTATCTGACAAAGACGCATATCAGCAGTTTTTACATTCGCTTGATCAGGTCAAGATTCAAACTAATGTAAGTTTCATATCTTTACTCCAATTTCTAGTGGTTTATTACCTTGGAACTGGTATGTTTTCTTGTTGGTATTTCACTTTCTTCCCTCAGTGGAGTTGGAAGAGTGCCCACCCTCCCCCCATTACAAGATATGAAGTTATTGATTTCATTGTAGTGCTAAGGCATTAGGGTTGGTAGTAGGTAGGTGCCTGGTCCTGGCCTTTTTCACTTCCAGCCTATAGAAATTCTTCATTTATTCTATTAATAAGTGGTTTTAATAGGTTAGGGGCTGTCTATATTTTCTTTAAAAATTATTTATTTCGTTGTGCTCTTTTGCAATGAATACTTCAGAATTTTTTCGTTCCTTTGTACTGTACTGACATGGAGTTCAGTTGCATGCAGCATTTCTCGGTGTTTGAGAGTGTGAATATGTACTGCCATGCTGGTTAAACTCTTGAGTTAACTCTTAAGCTCTTATAATTTACTATTCTAGGTAGAAAAAATGAGTCAACTCCCTATCAAACACTTTTTTTGGAAAACTTTGGTAAACTCGTGTAAACTTTCAAACAGTGTTTTACCTGACTCAAATTGTTTAGAGAAATTAAGTGATTTTAAAAATGTTTTCACATCAATAACTTATGTTTTTATGAATTTAAAGATAATTTGGTTACGCATGTAGTTTAATGTTATTTAGTACCAGTGTATTATTACACTTTCTTATTGCGATTTGCTATTTTACTTTATTATGAAGTTGAAATGTTGAATTATTGTTGTGTTTAGAGTTGTTCTTTTTTTTTTTTTTTTTTTTTTTTTTTTTTTAAATTTTTTTTTTTTTTTTTTTTTTTTTTCTTTCTTTTGATGAATAAATGGACTATGTGTGTTTAGAGACTTTTTTAAGTGTATATGTCATTAACAGGTTTATTAGTATGTTTGTATTATGTCTCTTACTGTGTTTACCAATCAACTCTGCTAGTCAAGAGTTTATGGGGCTCCACTACACACACTCTCAATTTATCAATCTTGTGTATAGGATTGTTAATACTTTATATAATCTCTCATTTTCCGGAAAGAATGCATTTATTACTATGTATTTGTTAACCTACTCCCAAAGTTATAACTTGCTAAATTACTATTCTGTTCTAAAAACTAGAGGGGTGGTGCCAACGTATTCCCACTTGTCTTCTAGGAGTATTGCAAGTTGCAACTTGGATATTTTAAAATGCACTTTGGTGAAACTTTCGTAAATACTTTTGAAAAATAATTGGTAGTATACCAGCAGCATCTTACGTTATCAATCAATTGACACAAGGTATTGAGTTTTGTAAATTGATACCTTTAATAGCATTTTACAAGAAGTAAGTTTTATCTTTTTCAGAAAGTCATTAGAAGCATGTACTTGAATCTTAAACAAATCGTGAGTTGGAATACCCACCATTTTCTGAATCACGGATCTGTGAATTGTAAGATTCATGATTAATAATTATTAAAACGCATATTCGTGATGAATAACTAAAACTGTGACTCTATGAGCGTTAGATGCATGAGGTCTGTTAAAATATATTAAAATGAAATAATATTAGAATTAAAAAATATTCTGGTATAAAAATTATTATATATTAATTAATATTTGTATTGAAAAACCATAACAAATTTTACTGTGTTTTATTATAGATTTTATTTATAGATAAAGGATGTTGAACATTAATCGAATAAAAACAATTTTCACATAAATTTTAATTTGATACTGGAGATTAAACAATACTTAAGTATCATGTCAATAGTTAATAGTGAAAGCTGATGACCCAAAGTCGAAACATGTTCTGTCTTGCAACTAAAACACAAGTTGCTAAAGTAAAATTAGATACTATACTATGTTATTAAGGTTAGTATTTTCTAATCCGCTAGATGGAACCGTAAATGAGTGGAACAAAAGTTAGAACAGTCACTGTTCTGTGACTTTGACCAAAAATCTTCATGCCTAAGTGATGACCCTTTGCAGACTGAGGCCTTGGAGAACTTCTCCAGATTGTGATTCTTGCAATTGAAGTCCTTATTCATGCACCAAAATGATTTGCTGTTCAATTTGTATTACCATCTTCTTTAGTCTTATCAAATTATATGTATTGTATAGTGAATTGTGTGATATTTGTTGATTTTGGCCTAACTTCAAGTCCCACATCAGTGGGTTTATAAAAGAACTCCTCCTCCTCCCATTTCAATGTACCAAAACATTCTCTTCTCCCTTTTAATAGAAGTAGTATCATTGTGTGGTGCCCGGAGATTAAGCTATTTGCTGAACTCCGTTTAAAATTTTTTTTTCTAGTTTCTCTAATTTTAATATTCAATATTATTAGGAGGAAATCTCAATATTTCCCAACAATTAGTAGCAGACTTGTTGAATTTAGATGTGGAATTTGAGGATGAGGATCTGGCTTTGTTATTATTAGCATCTCTTCCCGATGAATTTGAACATTTGGAAACTACGTTACTTCACGGGAAGGAG